>Ga0123335_1000225_pt1 | contig 91717 bp, 76 predicted proteins | sample BiotimSIPDNA_2_FD_89707 | JGI IMG/M metagenome (GOLD analysis project Ga0123335, IMG submission 89707) | Anaerobic biogas reactor microbial communites from Washington, USA - Biogas_R2 time_0 SIP DNA | ecosystem: Engineered > Bioreactor > Anaerobic > Unclassified | place: Washington, USA... | reverse complement strand
GATTTCGCAGTAGATTTTTGTTATGTTTTTCATAGAGTTTTTAATAAAATGCTCTACGAGCTAAACATTCTTATTTCTTAATTAATTCCTTATTTGTTTTTTTTATATCGAACTCAGGTTATAAATATAGCATCCCTTCGGGATTAACAGAAAAGTGCGCTTTGCAAAAATACAGAGTAAGAGTAAGTTTCAAGAGTAAGAATTTTGAACCCTGTACCCTTCACCGTGTACCCTGCTTCCGCTATGCGCTATACCCTCTGCCTGCCTGCCGTTTGGTACGGCGTTCTCCTGTCTGAGTTCTTCGTTTTTCTTTACTCTTTTATCTCACAGTTTGTTAAAATCTGCCTTACCGATTTATTTGTATCCGCAATATTTATAGAAGAGCCGCTTAATATGCCCGATATAAAAGCATTGCCTTCGTATCTGACAAGCCCTGTTCCTTCGGCATACCAATAAAACGCGGTGTAAGTTCTCGTCGTAAATTCCGGAGTTCCCGTAGTTTCTTTGGGTATCCGGAAAGTAACGGTGCATTTTATCTTTTGCGCTTCTTTTATATTATTTAATACTGAAATATTTTCCGTTCCTTCGATATTTGCTTTTATGTTAAAAGCATCAACATTCCCTGCTTTTGTAAGCACGCTAATCACAAATACCTTCCAGTTTTTTCCTATAAAAAAAGGCACCGAAATGGTTTGCGCCTCACTGTCAATTCTCAATCCTAAATAATCGGGATAAGAATTTAAAAGCGAATCGGGAATAAAACCAGCTGTTTCCGCAGAATCGATATCGATATAAAGCCCTTTGGCTGTGCGGCGCACAACCGCAGTAAGCGAAGATATAACATTGCTGTTAAAAGTTATAGTTTCTTCCTGAATTATTCTATCGATACCTGAGGAAGAAGTTACATCATTGAACTTAATGACTTTTGTTCCTGCCGGTAAAAAATTATCACTGCCTTCATTAGTCTTTTCAATAGAATAAGTCCAGCTGCTGCCGGTATTTCCCGGATAAAAATCTTCGGCGTTTTTCCCGTCGTCTTCAGTTTCCGCAGGATTTGATTCGGGACTGCAGGAAGTAATAATCATGCCGGATAAAATCAATGCGAATAATCCGGCTTTTTTATATTTAAGATATTTTTTTAACAAGAGACTCCATCAATTTTTTGAATGCAGCGGCGCGGTGGCTTATTTTGTTTTTTTCTTCGAGCTCTAATTCTGCAAATGTTTTATCGTAATTTTCAGGAACGAAAACAGGATCGTAACCGAATCCTTTATCGCCTTTTTTATCGCTTATAATATTTCCTTTCAACTCCCCGTTTTCAACAATTTTATTCTGTCCGTCGTAATAAATTGCGCAGCAAACAAATCTTGCCGGGTGAGGTTCATCAAAAAATTTAAGCTCGTCAAGCAGCTTTCTGTTGTTATCGTCGTAAGTGCAATTTTCACCGGCATATCTTGCAGAATGAATTCCGGGGCGGCCGCCTAACTGGTCAACTTCCAGACCGCTGTCGTCGGCAATTACAGGCACTTTGAATTTATCGTAAATTGCTTTTGCCTTGATAAAAGCATTATCTTCAAATGTTTCGCCGTCTTCAATAATTTCTTCTTTAAAGTTTATATCGCTAAGCGACAAAATATCGAAACCCGAATTTTTGAATATTTGTTTTACTTCTTTGGCTTTGCCTTTATTTCCTGTTGCAAATAAAATATTCCCCATTTTTTACCTCGTGTTTTTTCTTTCAATAAGTTTTTTAAGTTCCTCTTTCCCTTCCGATACAAGCTCCTGCTCGTTATAAATTACAGATTCACCGTTACTGATAACCCACTCCCCTTCAATCATTACTTCTTTTATGTTAGTAACATCGGCAGAATAAACAATTGACGAATAAATATCAACATCATTTAAAGGGTTATTTATTCCATTCAAATCCATCAGCAGCAAATCAGCTTTTTTGCCTGGCTCAATACTCCCGGTTTCATTTGCAATTCCCAGCGCTTCGGCGGCATTTATTGTAGCCATTTTTATAACTTCTTGCGCGCTCATTGCTGCAGATCCGTACTTAGGTTTTTGAATAAGCGAAGCCAGCCTCATTTCATTCAGACAGCTTAAATTGTTATTGCACGGAGCGCCGTCTGCCCCGAGAGATACGTTTATTCCTTTATTCAAATATCCGGGAATATCTGCAACTCCCGAACCGAGTTTTAGATTTGAAGACGGGCAATGCGCTATTTTCGCTTTTTTGCTTCTGATAAGCTCAATTTCGTTATCGTTAAGATGAATGCAATGCGCAAACACTGTTCTTTCGCCAAGCACCCCGATGCTGTTGAAATACTCGATATTTTCTTTACCGGTAATTCTTCGCACTTCTTCAACTTCCTGCTTGTTTTCGGAAGAATGCGAATGGAAGAGAGAACCTTCGAAATCGGATAAAGCAGAATAAGTTTCTTTCAATAATTTTTCGCTGCACGAAAGAACAAAACGCGGCGCAAATGCGTATTTTATTCTTCCGTTATTCGAATTATGATACGCTTTTGCAAACTCGATGCTTGTTTTAAGACTATCCTCGTACGGTTCGCAAAATGAAGGATAAAGCCCGTTCGTATCAATCATACATTTTCCTGCAAAGCCTCGCATCCCCGATTTTATCATTTCTTCAAAAATCACTTCCTGATGCCGCATTGTTCCCATATCCATAATAGCGGTTGTGCCGGTCTTCTGAAGCTCGCAAAGACCTATTTTTGCAGATATTTCAAGCGATTTGCGGTTATGATTATTTTCGTAAGGAAAGATTCTTTTGCTCAGCCAGTCCAGCAAGGGCAAATCTTCAGCAAGTCCGCGAAATAAAGTCTGGCACAAATGAACGTGAGTTTGTATAAATCCCGGTAAAAGAATGTAATCAGGGAAATTAAAGACCTTTTCTCCTTCCGGAATTACTTCGTTTCGTTTTATATATCTTTTTATCGTTCCGTTCCGAACCTCAATTCCGGTATCTTTTAAAACATCAAGATTGCCATTCATTGTAACAATATTTTTAGGAAAAATATAAATATCAGTTCTCCTTATTCTGTTCGGGCAAAAGCTCGTCAAGTTTTTCCATTGCAAAGCGCAAATGAGGAATAACTATCGATCCGCCAACAACCAGAGAAATATTAAACGCTTCATACATTTCCTGCCTGCTTACTCCTTCACAAACGCATCTGTCAATATGATAAAGAATGCAGTCGTTGCACCTCAAAACCATCGAGGCAACAAGACCCATTAATTCCTTCATTTTTACCGGCAATGCTCCGTCAACATAAGCTTTATTATCCAGCGCGAAAAATTTATTAAAATCACGGAAACCGGAATTCAGAATTTTATCATTCATTTCCGTCCGGTACGCTTTAAATTCTTTTATGCTTTCACTCATAATACACCTTAAATTGATTCAACTCGTTCAAATTCCTTTTTCAAATACTTTCCTGTAAGACTTTTTTTGCAGCCGACTACTTCTTCGGGAGTTCCCTGGGTAATAATTTTACCACCGTGTTCTCCTCCGCCGGGACCTAAATCCACTATATAATCAGCAACTTTTATAACATCCATATTATGTTCTATAATAAGCACTGTATTGCCTTTGTTTACAAGTTTATTTAAAACTTTCAGCAGAATATTCACATCCTCAAAATGCAATCCCGTTGTCGGCTCATCAAGAATATAAAGAGTTTTACCTGTACTTATTTTGCTTAATTCGGTTGCAAGTTTCACCCTTTGCGCCTCTCCGCCGGATAGAGTTGTAGCCTGCTGCCCAAGCTTAATATAGCCGAGTCCGACATCATTAAGAGCTTTTATTTTCCTTTTAATTGCCGGAAAATCATCAAAAAAGTTAAGTGCTTCCTGAATTGTCATATCGAGCACATCGGCAATCGATTTTGTTTTATACAATATTTCAAGCGTTTCGCGGTTGTATCTTTTCCCGTTGCATACTTCGCAGGTTACGTAAACATCGGGTAAAAAGTTCATTTCAATTTTCTTCATCCCGTCGCCTTCGCATTCTTCGCATCTTCCGCTTTTTACATTAAAGCTGAATCTCCCCGGTTTATATCCTCTCATTTTCGATTCGGGAAGCTGTGTAAAAAGATCGCGTATGTGTGTGAATAAACCGGTATAAGTTGCAGGGTTGGATCTCGGTGTTCTTCCTATCGGCGATTGATCAATTTCAATAACTTTATCTATGTTTTCCAGACCTTCAATTCCGGCGTATTTATCGGGAACAACTTTCGATTTATAAAACCTGCTCATTAAAATTCTTACGAGAGTATCGTTTATAAGTGTCGATTTCCCAGAACCGCTTACTCCGGTTATTGCGCAAAGAGTTCCCAACGGAATCTTCAAATCTATTTTTTTTAGATTATTGCCTTCTGCTCCTTTTAACAAAATATAACTACCGTTTCCCTGTCTTCTTTTTTCAGGAATTTCTATTTTCTTTTCTTCTTTAAGATACTGAACAGTAAGTGATTTGGAATTATTTTCTTTTAAGATATTTTTGTAATTTCCCGAAAGAACAACCTCTCCGCCATGTTCACCGGCTTTAGGACCTAGATCAATAATATAATCGGCACTTTCGATTGTTTCGCGATCGTGCTCTACAACAATTACCGTATTTCCTATATCCCGTAATTCTTTCAACGAATTTATCAATTTCATATTATCGTTTTGATGAAGCCCTATGCTTGGTTCATCAAGTACATAAAGAACTCCCGCAAGCTGCGAGCCTATCTGGGTTGCCAGCCTTATCCGTTGCGATTCCCCCCCCGAAAGCGTACGCGCAGTTCGGTCAAGAGCAAGATAATCAAGCCCTACATTCAGCAGAAAATCAATTCTGCTTGTAATTTCCTTTAATATCTGCTTTGATATTAATCTATCTCTTTCTGTTAACCGCAAATCATCAAAATATTCTTTAGCACGCTTAATTGAAAGAGCAGAAACCTCGCTTATATTTTTTCCGCCTATTTTAACGCTAAGCGATTCTTTGCGAAGTCTGCCTCCGTTGCATTCATGGCATGTCTGCGTGTTCATAAAGGATTCCGCCCATTCGCGTATTTTCGGAGATGATGTGTTTTGATAATATTTTTTTAAGTATTGATAGATACCTATATATTTATGCTTGTATGTAACGGTCTTCCCGCTGCCATAACTGTAAAGGAATTCCACCTTTTCCTTAGTTCCGTTCATTAGAATATCAAGCTGAAATTCATTCAAATCGCTAATTTTAGTATCGAAATCAAATTTATATGTTGAGGCTACACCTTTAAGCTGATCGAAAAGCCAGATGTTTCTTGGTTTACCCAAAGGAGCAAGCGCTTCCTGATTTATTGTTTTGCCGAAATCGGGGATTATAAGATTTATATCAAACTCACGCTTTTCACCAAGTCCCTGGCATTCGGGGCAATACCCGTATGGAGTGTTGAACGAAAAGGAATTCGGAGCAAGTTCGGGGTAACTTATTCCGCAATCCGGACAAGCCAGATTTCTGCTGAAAATAAGATCGTTTTTCCCGTCGCTTAAAATTATATTTCCGTTTCCATAATTCAGCGCAACTTCAACCGATTCCGAAATTCTGTGTCTAGCCTTTGCCGAAGCAACTATCCTGTCAACCAGTATTTCTATGTTATGGACTTTATATCTGTCAATTTTAAGTCCTTCGGTAATTTCAAATATTTCATTATCCACCCTTACACGTAAAAACCCATCGCGCAATATTTCTTCAAACAGTTCCCTGTAATGCCCTTTTCTTCCTCTTACAACCGGAGCAAAAATCATTATCCGCTGTTGATTGAAATTTTCAATAATTTTGTCAATTATCTGCTCGCTCGACTGCTTTTCCACAATTTTCCCGCAATTGTAACAATACGGTTTCCCTATTCTAGCATAAAGAAGACGCAGATAATCGTATATCTCTGTTACAGTTCCTACAGTGGAGCGGGGATTTCCACCGGCAGTTTTTTGTTCGATTGAAATTGCAGGACTGAGCCCTTCTATAAGATCAACATCAGGTTTTTCAAGCATATCAAGAAACTGACGCGCATAAGCAGAAAGACTTTCGATGTAACGCCTTTGCCCTTCTGCATAAATCGTATCGAAAGCTAATGATGATTTGCCGGATCCCGATAATCCGGTAATTACTGTTAATGTATCGCGCGGAATTTCGGCATCAATATTTTTAAGATTATGCTCCCGCGCCCCTTTAATAATTATTTTACTTTGGAAATCCATTTTATCAAGAAAATTTAAAGTTTAAACCTTTATATTAGGCATACGCAAATTGAAAATCAATTTTATTAATTTACAAATATTTCTCTCTTGATAATGAGCAGCGATATAATCATAACAATCAAATCTCCTGCAGAAACAAAATTCCGCGAAAAAGGGTCTCTTTTTATCGGTCAGACTTATCAGGTTTCTGAAATAGAAGAAGCCGAAAATATTATTCTGCAGACAAAAAAGAAATACTTTGACGCAACACATAACTGCTATGCTTTTCTTCTTTTTAACGGAGTTCAAAAATATTCCGACGATGGCGAACCGAGCGGAACAGCAGGTATCCGTCTTTTAAATGCAATACAGCATTTCGGACTAGTTAATGTTCTTCTTATTTCTACACGATATTTCGGCGGAACTAAGTTAGGTGTAGGTCCGCTTGCCAAAGCATATTACAAATCGGGCATAGATACACTTGAAATTGCTCCCCTTCAAAAACAAGGAGTATATGTTAAGTTCCTCCTTGAATTCGATCAGAGTATGATAAGTACAGTTTATCATTTTCTATCTTCTTATGAAGCAAACATTCTCCTAAGCGATTTTAAAGAATATTATACAATTGAATGCCTGATACTAAAAGACCGGAAAGATGAATTCATTAAAGCTATAGAAAAAAAACTTTATCATAAAACGATTATAAAAGCTCAAAACGGAGAATTCCTAAGAAATATAGGGACATAATATATTATTTATTAAAAAAAAGTATTATTTTACTTAAGTTTATTTAAGACAAAAGACTCCCAAATTAAATTTCTAGTAGAGTGAGGTTATGTAATGATTTATACCAAAACTGGCGAGTATGCAATTCGTGCAGTATTGTATCTTGCGCGTCAGCCAAAAGAAGCGTTGGTGATGTCGTCGGAAATAGCAGAGAGTGAAGAAATACCTTCTCATTATCTTGCAAAGATATTGCAGCGTATGGCAAAATACGGATATGTGGATTCATTTAAAGGCAGAGGCGGAGGATTTAAAATTACGGAGCTCGCGCAACGAAGTTCAATCCTCGAAATTGTTGAAAGAGTTGAAGGACCTGTTATTAATTTAAAATGTGTTACTGGTTTAAAAGAATGCTCCGACGAAAATCCTTGTCCTTTACACGAAGAATGGGCTGAATTAAGAAACAGAATTTATAATCTGATTTCCAGCAAATCTGTTCAGGAAGTTGCCGATAAGTATTCGGATACTCTAAAAAAGAACAGATAATTATAAGACTGTTTTAAAGGTGGTAATATTTGGGAACTCTTTTTATTTAATTTATTAATTCTTTAAACAATCGGGCTTTTAAAACAGTCTTTATTTTTTTATCCCTACGCCAACTCCATCTCCGATAGGATAAATTTTAGCTTCAAGAATTTCGTTCGAGCAAAACTTTCTGTTAAACTCTTTAATAATTGATGCTGATTTTTTAAATTTCTCCGGAATTTCTTTTAAGGCAATATTCCCTTTCCATAGAAGGTTATCAACAAATAAAATGCCTTTCGTATTCAACTTCGGAAGGACTTCATTAAAAAGCGCAAGATAATCTTCTTTATCGGAATCAAGAAAAATAAAATCGTATTTTTTATCAAGTTCAGGGATAACCTTTAATGCATCCCCTTCAATTATATTGATTTTTCCGGATAAACCTGATCTTTCAATATACCTGCGAGCAAGAGGGACATTGATCCTGCTTAGCTCAATAGTATCGATGATTGAGTTTTCAGAAAGATTTTTAGCAATCATAATTGTTGAATAACCTATAGCTGTCCCTATTTCTAAAACGTTTGTCGGCTCTTTAATTTTTACTAACTGCTGAAGGAATTCAGAAGCTTTCCAATCGAGAATCGGGATTTTATTCAAAAAGGCAAAATTCTCCATTTCACCCGTCAATTCATCAATATTGACGCGTAATTCTTTCAGATACTCAATCTGTTCAGTTCCGGTTATATTTGGCATAAATTACAACGTTTTAATTTCTTGAACAAGTTTAGCTACCGCTTCTTTTGCATCTCCGAAATACATCAATGAGTTATTTCCGTAAAAAAGTTCGTTTTCAATTCCGGCATAACCCGGATTCATCGATCTTTTATTAATTATAACAGTTTTTGCATAATCAACATTTAGTATAGGCATACCAAAAATAGGACTGTTTTTATCGTGGCGCGCCGCAGGATTTACGACATCGTTTGCACCTATTACCAGAACTATATCTACATTGTTAAAATCATCATTAATATCTTCTAATGCATACAGCTTATCGTACGGAACATTTGCTTCAGCCAAAAGGACATTCATATGTCCAGGCATTCTTCCGGCAACCGGATGAATAGCAAATCTTACATTTATATTACGTCCTTCAAGCACATTCATCAAATCCCGAATTGCATGCTGTGCTTGAGCAACAGCCATTCCGTATCCAGGAACAATTACAACATTTGAGGCTGCATCAAAAAGCATAGCCGCTTCTTCTGCATCAACCGATTTTACTTCACCTTTAATTGAGCTTTGTCCAACACCCGAAGAAGAACTTCCCGCATCAGCCCATCCTCCCAAAACAACATTCATTAATGAACGGTTCATCCCCTTGCACATTATCAAAGTAAGAATAATGCCTGATGCGCCTACCAGCGCGCCAGCAATTATTAGCATATTATTATTTATAACAAACCCTGTTGCCGATGCTGCAAGACCCGAATAGGAATTAAGCAGTGAAACAGCCACTGGCATATCAGCTCCGCCGATTGGAAGCACAAGAAATACACCCAGCAGCAGCGAAACTGCTGCAATTGCAATTATTAATTCAGGCATTCCTGAATTTAAGGTAAAATAAACTCCTCCTGCAAGAACTGATACAATAAGAAGTAGATTTAAAGGGTGCTGCAAAGGATACTTTACTACTTTTCCTGTTACAATTCCCTGAAGTTTTCCAAAAGCCACAAGGGAACCGGTAAAAGTAACAGCGCCAATAAAAACACTTATTACAATTGAAATAGTTGAAGTAATGTTAAGACTATTGTCATTCAAAAACTTATAATATTCCGCCAAAGCAACTAACACCGAAGCTCCGCCGCCGAACCCGTTAAGCAGACCAACCATCTGAGGCATACCTGTCATCGGCACTTTTAATGCAAAAACAACCCCGATAACAGAACCTGTTAAAAGTCCGACAATTATATATTCATACGAAAGTATATGCTTATCGAAAAGCGTAATCACAATTGCTATCAGCATTCCTAAAGAAGAAAGAAAATTCCCCTTTCGTGCTGTTTTTGGCGAACCAAGTTTTTTAATTCCTAAAATAAACAGAACTGATGCGCACAAATAAACTATATAAGATAAAATTTCCATTCAGCCGCCTATTTATTTTTAAACATTTTCAACATTCTGTCCGTTACTAAAAATCCGCCAACAACATTTATCTGCGCAAATATCAATGCAATCATCCCCAAAATTGTTGTAACGGTAAACTCTTCCAATCCCGCACTTATCAACGCGCCAATAACCGTTATGCCCGAAATTGCATTTGATCCAGACATAAGAGGAGTGTGAAGAGTAGGGGGAACTTTTGTTATCAGTTCGAATCCAACAAATACAGCAAGCACAAAAACATATATCTGCATAAGTAATTGAATTATTTCAGTCATTCTATTCCTTCCGGTTTTAATTTCATTATATTGTTATTTATTTTAGTAATTGTTTTGTTCTTTCGTGAACAATCTCACCGTTAAAAATGATTAACGACCCTTTTACAATTTCATCTTCTATGTTCAAATTTAGATTTGCATTTTTTGAAATATGCATTAGCAGGTTAAAAATATTTTTTGAGTATAACTCGCTGGCGTTAACAGCAACAAATGAAGGAATATTTGGCTCGCCGATTATTCTAACACCATGCTTAGTCACCGTTTTTCCACACTCGCTTATTTCGCAATTCCCGCCATATTCTACAGCCATATCTAAAACGACACTTCCTTTTCTCATATTTTTTATCATTTCTTCTGTAACAAGAATGGGAGCTTTTTTACCGGGAATAAGAGCTGTGGTAATTACAATATCTGCTTCTGTTATATGTTTAAAAATAAGGTCTTTCTGTTTTTGAAGAAATTCTGCCGATTGCTCCTTTGCATATCCGCCGGAATCCTGCATATTTTCATCAGTCTTCAATTCAATAAATCTGCCGCCCAGACTTTGCACTTCTTCTTTTGCCGAAGGACGTATATCAGAAACTTCAACAACAGCCCCCAGACGTTTTGCCGTTCCTAATGCCTGCAACCCTGCAACTCCGGCTCCCATAATTACCACTTTTGCCGGAGAAATTGTGCCGGCTGCTGTCATCATTAAAGGAAAAACTTTGCCTAGTTCATTCGCGCACATAATAACGCTTTTATATCCTGCAAGATTTGCCTGCGAGCTTAATGCATCCATTTTTTGCGCTAAAGTCGTTCGCGGAATCTGATCCATCGATATAACATTTATATTTTTCGAAGCGCATTTTTCTGCCAGTTCCGGATAATAAAGCGGATATAAAAAAGTTATAAGAAGTGAATCCTTTTTTAAGTAATCCAGTTCGTGTTTACCGGATTCTTTGTCCTCTACAGGTCTTTGCACTTTAAGAATAATATCGGCCTCAGCGTATAAATCGGATAATCCTTTTATTACTTCTGCACCGGCATTTATATACATTTCATCTGTAAATCCGGCTTTGATGCCTGCGTTTTTTTCAACTTTAACAATAAATCCTTCCTTAATTAGTTTTTGTACTAAGTCCGGTACCATTGCTATTCTGTTTTCTCCGGGAAGAATTTCTTTCGGGACTGCTATAATCACAAATTCCTCTGTTAAATTTATATTTAGATTAAAATAACCATATTTATCATTAAAAAATTCAAATAATTTCCGGAATTGGAAATATTTTAATAATTTTACCTGTCCTTTTTTAACAAATACTGAAATAAATGAATAAAATACTCTTCAAACAGAAATTATCGGATAATGTATATTTAATGAGGATTCACAATCCCCTTATATGCAACGAAAGAAAAGCCGGTCAGTTTATAATTCTTCAGCTCGATGACGATTTCGGCGAAAGAATACCTCTTACAATTGCAGATGCAGATGAAAAAGAAGGTTCGATTACATTAATTTTCCAGGTTGTGGGCAAAACCACCGACGAATTATCGAGACTTAACGAAGGTGATAAGATTGCAAATCTTGCAGGACCGCTTGGTTCTCCTACACATATCGAAAAATTCGGCAGAGTTGTATGCGTAGGCGGCGGAATCGGGGTTGCCCCTCTCCATCCTATCGTTCAGGCTATGAAAAAAGCCGGAAATGAAGTTATAACAATCTTGGGTGCTAGGAATAAAGATCTGATTATCCTTGAAAAAGAAATGGCAGCATATTCCGACAAGCAAATAATCTGTACAGACGACGGTTCGTATGGCTTGAAAGCTCTTGTTACTCAGCCGTTAAAAGAGCTTTGCGAAGAAAATCCTAAACCGGATTTAGTTATTGCGATAGGACCTCCCATAATGATGAAATTCTGCTCCGAAACAACCCGCCCTTACAAAGTAAAAACACTTGTTTCTTTAAATACAATAATGGTTGATGGAACCGGTATGTGCGGCGGCTGCAGAGTAAATATTGGCAACGAAGTAAAATTTGTTTGCGTTGACGGTCCGGAATTCGACGGGCATCTTGTTGATTTCGACAATATGATTGCAAGACTTAATTCTTATAAAAAGATCGAGCAAAAATCTCATAAATGTAATTTAGATAAATATCTTGAGCAAAAAAAATAATGACAACACATAAAGAACTTAGTGAATACGAATTATCGCTTCTTAACGACCCCGAAAAACGAGCATCATTAAAAACAAAAGACAGAATGGCAATTCCTCCGCAGGAAATGCCGCATCAAAATAGTGTTGAGCGAAGAAACAATCTTGAAGAAGTAGCTATCGGTTATACGCTTGAACAAGCAAGAATTGAAGCAATGAGATGCCTTCAGTGCGCAAAACCAAAATGCATTGATGATTGTCCTGTAAACATTAACATTCCGGCGTTTATTAAACAAATTGCCGAAAACAATTTACCGGCAGCTGCCGAAATTCTTAAAGAGACTACTCTGCTACCTGCAATTTGCGGAAGAGTTTGTCCTCAAGAAAGCCAATGTCAGAAAAACTGCACGGTAGGAAAAGCTCTTAAAGATGTTGATAAATCTGTTGCAATTGGCAGACTTGAAAGATTTGTTGCAGATTGGGAAAGGACCAGCAATTTAGCCGCAGTTCCAAAAATAAAACCTGAAACAGGGAAAAAAGTTGCTGTAATCGGCAGTGGTCCTGCAGGGCTTGTTGTTGCTGCAGACGTTAGACGCGAAGGTCATTCGGTTACAATATTTGAAGCTTTTCATAAATTGGGCGGCGTAATGCGTTACGGTATTCCCGAATTCCGTCTGCCGAACGATATTGTAGATAAAGAAATTGATATGCTGAAACAAATGGGCGTTGAATTCCGCACGAATTTTATTATTGGCAAAACCCGCAAACTTCAGGATTTAATTGAAAAAGACGGATATGAAGCGGTATTCGTAGGTACTGGCGCCGGTCTTCCGGTTTTTATGAATATTGAAGGTGAAAATTTAGTGGGAGTTTTTTCTGCAAACGAATATCTTACACGAGCTAATTTAATGCGCGCATTCGATAAAACTAAAGCTGATACCCCTATTTACGAATCGGAAACTGTTGCCGTGCTTGGCGGCGGTAACGTTGCAATGGATGCTGCCCGTATGGCTGTAAGACTTGGAGCAAAAAAAGTATATGTAATTTACCGCAGAACAGAAAAAGAAATGCCTGCCCGCGCCGAAGAAGTTCAGCACGCAAAAGAAGAAGGAATTGAATTCAGATTTCTGGAGAATGCAAAAAGAATAATTGGCGACGAAAATAAAAGAGTAAAAGCAATTGAATGTTTAAGATACGAACTTGGCGAACCGGATGAATCGGGACGCCGCAGACCTGTTAAAATTGAAAACAGCGAATTTATTCTTGATGTTGATACTGTTATTGTGGCTATCGGTAATAACAGCAATCCTTTAATTAAACAATCAACCCCTCAGATTGAGACAACCCGCTGGGGAAATATTGTAGTTGATAATAACCAAAAAACATCGATGGACAGAGTTTTTGCCGGAGGTGATATAGTTTTAGGCGCAGCCACAGTAATTTTAGCTATGGGAGAAGGCAAAAAAGCCGCCGAGTCTATTAATAAACTGCTTGCAAGTTGAAATTTTAAATTATTGCATAATCCGGAGAGCTTGTGAGAACTAAAGAAGGAAATAAAGAGCGGGATATCTTATCCGCGGCGATTAATAGATTTGCCGAAGATGGATATTTTAATGCTAAGATTTCCCAGATAGCTGAAGACGCAGGTGTTGCTACCGGCAGTGTTTATGTTTATTATAAGAATAAAGAAGACCTGTTAAATAAAATTTTTATTAACCTTTGGTCCGAACTTCTTGAAAAGCTGACTGTAATACGTAATGATTTAGGAATTTCGCCGATAAATAAAATGAGTATGACTATTGATTCAGTATTTTCGGTTTTTTCGGAAAATCCCTCGCTGGCAACTGTATTTGTTAACGAGCAAAATACAGTTTCCAATAAAGAAAACAAACCTTTCAGGACATATTACAACAGGTTTCTGGATATAGGCGAATCGATTGTAAAGGAAGGTATAAATTCGGGAGATTTTTCGGACGACATAAATTTACAGGTTTTCCGGCATTTTATTTTCGGGGCAATCCGTAATTCTTTAAGTTTCTGGGCAATCAGCCACGATAAAATTTCACTGGAAATAATACGCGAACAAAGCAAATTCCTTCTTTTTAAAGGAATAGAAAAACATCATTGATGTTATTGACAGTTAGATTTAGAAAATTTAAGTCCGTTTTTACAACGGACTTTTTTTTATCTGAATTTAAATTTTAGAGATTCCTTAAAAACCGGAAGCTGATAGCCTGAGTTATCCGATAATTCGAGTATTACCGAAAACAATTTCATCGAACGGATAAGACTGTTATTTATTTCATCGGCAGTATTTTCTTTAATAAACTGTTCATCGGCAAAGTATTCAACAAACGATGTTGAAAGCAGCCAGTTCATCATTTCTTCGAAGTTTTCTTTTGAATAATATGTAATTTCTTTATATACATTAACACCGAGAAGATTTTTTACATCCTTATCTTCAAGCATATCCGCAATTATTGTCATTTTTCCAGCATATTTTTCTTCGGGATTTGATCCTTCCGGAAGATTTTTCAAACTTAAAATTCCACCCCCGTATTTCAGCAGGGTTAACAGCAGAAACATTTCTTTGTTGTATTCACTTTCGCCCATTCCTGTTTTATTATAAATTTTATGCAGAGGTTTTTCGAGAATAAGTTTATTAAAAAAGTTCTCTTTATTTAATTCACCCGTAATAGGCATTATGTTTTTAAGGCTTTTAATTGTAAGCCAGGCAAGATAAAAATAACTGTGCTCCAGATAATTTGAATCGGTGCTAAAAGGTACTTTTTTACCGATAATTTTATTAAATGAATATTTTTTTTCGCGCAAAAATCCGCTTAGTTTTACATTTACATTTCGCACTGCCGAAAGATACAGGCTGAAATCTTTAAGTTCTTTTGAGCAGTTTACATTTAAACGATATTTATCGTTTATGCAGCCAAGCAGATAAGAATATCTGTTAAGAATAAATTTTAGGTCTTTTTCAGCTTTTTCTTTCTTAACATCATCAAGAACAAATGCGTTAACGAAAATATCAATTATTTTTTCATCGGCAAGATTTTCCAATGCATCGTGAATATGTTTAAGCCTTTCCTCTTCAACAAGAAGCCAGATATTAGCGGCGCCGCCTCCAAACAATCTGTTTCTAACGGCTTCAAATTCACCTGTATGGTCGTAAACTTCGCGGAAATCCATAAAAACTTTGTACTTAAATCCCTGAAGTTCAATGTAAAAACCATCGTTGTAAAACTCGTTTCCTGCTTTTATAAATTCCAAGCCCGAAATTGCCTCGCGGAAAATGTAGAAATATTTGCCGTCATTTTTTATTGATAATGCTTCGCCGATTGTGATATGTTTAAGATATTTATCGTTTTCTCCCGGTACAAGTTTAGGTGCAGAGTGATAAATTCGTCCAAAAGCAGAGTCGTATTTGTTGTTATAAAAAATAAGCGCACGTTCGTGTCCGTAACCGTTTGAATAAGCCATTACGTTTTCGTTAATATATCCGGCGTTATCGTGAAAATCGAAAAACCAGAAATTATAAACTTCGCTGAACAAATACCGTTTTTTCAGCACGGGAAATATTTCGCGTTTATGGCGGTCAATCAGCCACTGGTTAGGCGATTCGTTATAATAAGCTCGTCGGTATTCCATTCCGTATTTTTCGGTGTAGCCTTCAATCTGTCCGTGCGCAATCATCGGCAAACCCGGCAATGTTATCATCAAAATAAATGTGCCGAAATATTTATCATCTGTCCCAAATTGTTTTATTGCAGTTTCTTCATCGGGATTGCTCATAAAATTAACATAACGTTTCAGAATTTCGGGTTCAAATTCGAGCGTATTCGTAATTAAATCGCGGTATTTTCTGTTTTCTTCGTTCATAATCATATGCATAAACGCGCTGTTATAAACGCGGTGCATCCCAAGCGTTCGCACAAAATATCCTTCCATCAGCCAGAAAGCCTCGGCAAGAAGAAGAGTTTCGGGCAATTCTTCGTTTATGCGGTCAACTACTTCGCGCCAAAATTCTTTAGGAAACCAATTATCAAATTCCTGCCTTGTTAAAGCATGATCCGAACGTGATGGAATATCGCCCCCTGTTCCGGGCTGAGGAAACCAAAGTCTTTGAAAATGTTTTTTTGCCAGCGTCATTGCGGCGTCGAAACGGATAATTGATGTCTTTCGCGCTACTTCAAATATTTTTTGTATTACTGCTTCGCGCACTTCGGGAATAAGCATATTTAATTGCGCCGTATCGTTCCACGGCATATTCGTTCCATCGTTTCCATGGTAAATATATTTAACTTCCCCTGTTCTTTTATCAATCCGCTGAAAAACAACCGAAGCATCGGAATGACGCCAGTACCCGTCTTCAATTCTTATCTGCATATCACTGCTTTCCGATAAATCCACGCCGGTAAAAGTGTAATTTGGAAATGGACTGTAATTTGATTGTATGAAATAATGCGGCTTTTCGAGTACCCACCGGCTGTAAATTCCGGTATGATTAGGCACCATATCGCTTGCCAATCTTATTCCGCGTTTCCATGCTCTTTCTTTGAGATTCTGAAAAGCTGCCTCGCCTCCCAGATCGTACGCAACTTCATAATCCCACAGCGAATATGCCGATGAAATGGCATCTGGATTTCCCATAATCTGCTTTATTCTCCGTGAAGCAACGCTTCTTTCCCACAATCCTATAAGCCACAGACCGTTAATGTGCATTCCGGCAATTTCGTCGAGCTCTTCATCGGGAACGTGATCCAGTTTATGAATGTGCCAGCCGTATTTTTTTGAAAGCTGATCGAGCCAGACGTATGCGTTTTTTGCAATCATCACCACGTTCGGCATCCAGTGAATATCGGGCGTGAACTGTTCCGGTTCGAGATAATCGAGAGAGCTATCGGCAGCGTAATTGTAACCCGATTTTCCCAGCGAGAGAAGATCATCGTGAAGTCCGCGGTATTTCGGCACAACTGTAGGAGCTTTCCCTCCGCCGAAACCGTCAAACCGCCTGTCTTCTTTTATCAAATCTCTGCTTGTTAAAATTCTTTTAGTAAATTTATCTTTTAAGATAATTCCCCATTTATTCTGAACAAAATCAAGCTGTCCTTCAATATCTTCGGGACTGTGCAAAATAGGTGCTCTCAGCAGTGTAAACAAATCCTGATTTTCAGGTCCGAACGGCTTTTCGTTCTTAAACATTTCCTCCATATTCATTACGGATTTCGCGTAAATCAGTCTGTTCCCGAAATATTTATCGTCAAATAATTCCTTAAGGCTTGCATTAGCGGGATTAAGATTTGCGAAATACAGCAGCGCCATTTCTTCAATTATTATTTCTATATTCGGTTTGCCTTCGGTGGATGATGCAATATAATCGGCAATGCTCATCTTGTTTTTATACACTTTGGATGGCGGAAAAAGATCAACAAATTCGGACACGATAAAACGGAAGCGTTTTTTTGTAAGCTTCTTTTCAAGGTAATTTACAATGCGCGAAAATACTCCGGGGTTGTGCGTAGCTTCGTATTCGCGGATTATAAAATGATAAATTTCATCCAGCAAGCCGGTGGCGTTAACCTGCCCCGCCCTTACTTTATATTCATTTCCTCGTTTCCGGTTTATCTTTTCGGTAAAATTCCTCACTGCCCTGAAATCGGCAAGAATTACATTACCGGTAATTGAAAACAATTCTTCCTCAAAATCATATTTTTCGCGTATCTGCCGTGCAATATGAAACTCGTATTTTGGGAAGCGCTGTGCTGTGTTATTTTTTATAAAATCAGAGGTTTTGCGGAAAGATATTTCGATTTTTGCAAACGGCATAAAATTCTCCAATAATAGAACCAGAAATAAAGAAATGCAAAACGAAATATAACAATCTGTTACTTTTTATCAAGCACGACGGGGGGAAAAAACGGTTTTAAGTTATAAGTTATAAGTAAAAACAGGGATCCAGGAGGATTTTAGATCTTTATTTCTTTTCTTAATCGTAATCCTAATCCCTCCTTCGGTGAGCAAGCATATTCTTATTCTATATCTCTCGTTTTTTGCTCTTTTGTTAGCGGCAGGTGGAAAATTTTAACTTATTTCCTAATGAGAATCTCCCTTTAGGATTAAAAGATTATTCAGCCGTTTTTTCAAGTATACGCTGAGCAACAGAATTCGGCATATTAATTTTAAAGCTTATATCTTCTACTGATTCGTTCTTTGTTAATTTTATTGCGACTTCGTAATATATATCATCTGGAGAAATTGTCATAAAAACAATAATATTGTTTGAACCTGGATATTTAGCAATATTACCAGTAATTTTCTTTAATCTATTTATATTTATTCCAGCTTGTATTTCCTGTATTTTGTTCCATTTTACAAAATGATAAAGCATTGATATATATGGAGCATTTGAAGTCGAAGGATGCCAATTCTTTTGAGTAATTTGGCTTTCTTGGTTTTCATATGTTGAAGAACAACTTATAATTACCGCTATGAAAATAATAGTTACTATTTTTCGCATATTAAGCCTTTAATAGAAAGAATAACAAACGATTTGTTTTTGTCCCGGCAGAACTTTCGTTCTTGCCGGTTTTCTCGTCGAACAGGATATTACTTAAAGTTCAATTTCTTATTTAATCGTGCTTGAAGATATTTCGCAATACTATAAATCAAAAATGTATCTATTACCCAAAAAATCAAACTGATGTAATCAATCTTAGTTAGTATAGTTAATGGTTCATTTTCAATAGATCCAAATATTTTTGTTAAGAATGGATTATTAAGAGTAAAAGTTATTTCTGATGTAACCGCAAATGGAATAATCAAGATACTGTCTAAAACGACAAAAACAAATATTACAAAAAGTTCAAATATTGTTTTAGGTTTCTCTTTAATAAACAATTTAATGGATATGTATGTTGCTGCCATTATAAAAAGATACTCGCAATACATAAGAACTACTGAGACAAACAATACTACATTATCAAACATAATACTATTCCTTATTATTTATCAAACAAATCGCATATTCATTTTTTTGTCTCGGCAGGACTTTCATCCTTGCCGGTTTTATTTAATGCTTCAAATATTACACGAAAGCTTTATTAAATGTGATAGATATTTTCATATTCTACTTTTGTGAAAATAAACAAATGCAGGTTTTCAGACAACCGGTTTTCTGTTTTTTCTTACTCTTGATACTTACTCTTACTCTTTTTTCGTTTAATTTTTGTAAATTTCGCAATGCAAGAAAAAGATATAACAGTAAACCGCAAAGCGCGACACGAATACCACATTGTTCAATCCTACGAAGCCGGAATTGTGCTTGTGGGGACGGAAGTGAAATCCCTTAGACAGCATAAAGTAAATTTAACCGACAGCTACGCGGTAATTGAAAGCGGCGAAGTTTGGATTGTAAATTCGCACATTAATGTTTACGACCACGGAAATATTAATAATCACGATCCGCTGCGCAAACGGAAATTGCTGCTAAATGCTTCGGAAATAAGAAAGATAAATTCAAAAGTTCAGAGTAAAGGATTTACTCTTATTCCATTAAAATTATATTTCAAAAACGGCAAAGTTAAAGTTGAGCTTGGACTTGCAGAAGGAAAGAAACTATACGACAAACGCGAATCGATTAAAGAAAAAGATTTGAAACGCGATAAAGACAGGAATTTTAAGCAATTTAATAAATGAGGTTTTGAAATTGAGCAGCAAAATACTTTTCCCCCCGATAAACGAACAGATGGATTTAATCCGAAGAGGCGCAAACGAAATTGTTCCTGAAGATGAACTTGTAAAAAAACTTGAAAGATCGTTAAAAGAAAACAAACCGCTTAATATTAAACTCGGTTGCGACCCCACCCGCCCCGATCTTCATCTCGGTCATTCGGTTGTTTTACGAAAACTTGCGCATTTTCAGCAGCTTGGTCACCAGATAATTTTAATTATCGGCGATTTTACCGGAATGATAGGAGATCCTTCGGGAAGAAATTCTACACGTCCTCCGCTTACTTTAGAAGAAAGCCGGAAAAACGGAGAATCGTACATCGAACAGGCATCTAAAATTCTGTGCAAGGAAAAGACAAGGATTGTTCACAACTCCGAGTGGCTTGGTAAAATGAGTTTTGAGGATGTGATAAAGCTTGCTTCAAAATATACGATTGCACGAATGATTGAACGTGATGATTTTACTAAAAGATTTAAAGCAGGAATTCCTATAAGCGTTCACGAGTTTTTATACCCGCTCGCTCAGGCAATGGATTCCGTGGCAATTAACAGCGATGTTGAGCTTGGCGGAACTGACCAGAAATTCAATCTGCTTGTAGGCCGCGATATTCAGCGCGAATTCGGGATGGAGCCGCAGGTAATTCTTACTTTGCCTATTTTAGTAGGTACCGACGGCGTTGAAAAAATGAGCAAATCCTATGACAATTATATTGGATTAAGCGATTCCCCTTCGCAAATTTACGGCAGAAGTCTTTCGATACCGGATAACGTTATTTACACATATTACGAACTTGCAACAAATGTAAGCAACGAAGAACTTGTTAAGATAAAATCCGATTTGGCAAACCCGGAAATTAACCCTCGGAATTTAAAACGCGCGCTTGCCCGTAAGCTTGTGGAGATGTATCACAGCGTGGAAGAGTCTGTTGCTGCCGAAGAAGAATTCGATAAAATATTTATAAAGAAAGAAGTTCCGGACGATATTCCCGAATACAAAGCAAAAGCTACAGAAATGCCTCTTCTCGATTTGATTGTTGAAATAGAATTTGCTCCTTCAAAAGGTGAAGCCCGCAGACTTGTTCAGCAAGGCGGCGTTACACTTGACGGCGAAAAGGTCATTGATACAAATATGATTATTAAATTCGGAAACGAACAGATACTGAAAGTCGGCAAAAGGAAGTTTATTAAGCTGGTTTGATAGAACAGAAAAAAGGAGTATAATGAAATTTTTTGTGAGATATTTTATCATTATGTTTTCATTTATTTTATTATTCTCCTGTAGTGTTGGTTTTGGCGGATTAGTTGCAATTGATGAATCTTACAGCAGCAATTCAAAAGAAATGGCCAAAAATGATTTTACCAATTTAAAAAGCGGCGATGAAATAATTCTCGAACTATCAGATTCAACACAAGTTTGCGGCATATATCAAAATTCTGAAAGTAATAATCTCAGCAATGATAACAGCTTTTTTATATCATTATTAGAAGAAAATGGGCAATTACGAACCATAAATACAAATGAAATTAAAGTTTGTAAGTTGGTGGAAAAAGGGACAAAGATTTGGGAAGCAATTTCAATCGGGGCAATAATTGACTTTATTGTTATTTACACTATTGTAAGAAACAATAACGGATTTTAAATTTGCAGAATTATCGAAAACAATTCTGTTAACCAATGGTTTTTTGCCCGTTGAAGTCGTGGGTTAACAATAATAAATATATTAACCAATGGTTTTAACCATTGGATTCGTGAAATACTCATAAAAATATCAAACCGTTTTAACGGTTTTCTACTTCACTAATTTTATACGCGTCCAAAAACTTTTTATACTCGTCGATAAATGATTTAGCCTTATGATGTTCTTCCTGATTTGATATATATTTAATAACTTTTTCCAGTCCAGATTCTGAAATTGAAAAAGCCGCATATCCCATTGCCCACGAAAATTTTAAATCAACATTCTTATTTATCCAGAATGAAGACTCCCCTTTTAGGAATTTTACAACTTCAGCAACCGGCTTTTCAACAGGCAATTCGATAAGAGTATGAACATGATCAGCATTCACAAAATTAATTTTCATATAAATGCCTTTCTCTTTAGAATACTCCAATAAGTGTCTTGAAATATTTTTCCGTAATTCTTTATCTACAAGTATTTTTTCGTGATTATGAGTTCCCCATATCAAGTGAAGCCATATTTTTGATAAGGACCGAACTGACATTCCGCCTCCGTTTTTGATTATTGCCCATAAATATAAATAATTTTTGTAAACCGTTGAAACGGTTATAAAATTATTTTATCTCTCTGTAGCCAATGACTGAAGTCATTGGTTAACGACATATTCTATTAACCAATGGTTTTCCTGTCCGGCTTTGTAGGAACTCATTGGTTTTGTTTCGCGAAAACTTTTATTTTCCATCAGTGCAAATCAGTTTTATCCGCGTCATCTGTGTGCTATCCTTATCCCAATCAAATGCACAACCAGCGCACCGGCAAGTCCGGCAATCATAGGTTCAATCTGAAATAACAGAGATTCCGGGTTTAATTCATCCCTTATGAAAAACCAGATTAAACTGCCCTCCACTCCGGTAATAATTTCTATTACTGCAATATTGCCCGGCACCCTGAATTTCCCGTAATAAGCGCCTATTACAAGGAAAATTATGCCCGGGATACAAATACTGCCTACAGTGTACCAAATGGCTATAACCGAATCGAAAAAGAGGCAGAGGACAAAAGCAATAACTGCTGAAATAACCAGTCCATACTTTGTGTATTTTGATAAATTATCATCATTTTTACTTTTCAAATTCTTTTCGATAAAATCCCTGCCAAGAGTTGTTGCGCTAAGGAAGAAAAAGCTGTTAAGAGTTGATAAAATTGTAGCAAACATAGCGGCATAAAATAAACCTTTTAACCCGCTGCCTAAAACAGTTTCCGCATAAAGCGGAAATGATAAAACCGGATTATTTAAATTTGGCAAAACAGCACGGGAAAATAAACCTGTGGTTGTAGTAAGAAAATCGAAAAGCATCCAGAATAAAACTGAAATTATAATTCCCTTTTGCGCAACAGAACCATCTTTTGCGGCATAACATCTCTGGTGAAATCCGGGATCAGTGAATGTCCACAACGCAATTAAAAACCAAACAATTATAAATGCCGGTGAATTCCCGCCGGAAAGCTCCAAATGCTGCGCAGGCAGATTTACAGAAAGATAATCGAATCCGCCAAACTTTATAAATGAAGCCGCTACAATAATTATAAATCCTGCAAACATTACAAAAAACTGAAAAACATCGGTGAATAAATAGGATTTATATCCTCCCCGAAACAAATAAACGCTGGATAGGACGATTGAAATTAAAAGTGAGAAAGCGAGCGGAATATTGAAAATGAGAGAAAGCAGATTAGCCGCCATTAATAAATACGGAGCGGGAGACACGAGAATAAAAATCAGAACTGCTGATAACTGTCCGGCGAGCTTACCATAATTTTGTTCAATTTTATCCGGTACGGTAAAAAGAGATGCGTTTCTAACTTTCTTTGCAAAGAAAATACCGAACAGGATTGCAAAAATGTAATACGGAAATCCTTGTGTAAACCAGCTAACAATTCCGTAATTGTAAGTAAACTCACCAACGCCTAAAATCCCGCCATACCAGGTTGCCACATTTGTAAAAATAAAAACCCACAGACCAACATTTCTGCCTGAAAGCAAATAACCTGCTGCATCGTCAGTTTTTTTGCCCGATAAAAATCCTATAAAAATTAAGAGGATAAAAAATACAACAATAATTATTATATCAAGCGGACTGAAAGAAACCATTTTCCACTGCCTCTTTGTAATTGCGGATAAGGATTATTTTTCCGCCTGAAATATTCAATTTAACTTCACTTCCTGCGGCTTCGTTGCTGGAACTTTCCCGGATTCCGAACGGGAAAGCCGTATTTTTAAGCTTATATTTTAATCCGGTGGAATTTATAATTGTTTCTTTGTCGAACCCGTAAATTGAAACCGGTTCACCGGGAGTAGTTTTAATCTTTACTTCATCTTTAATAACGAAAAGTATTGATTTTTTATAAATGAGATTTACCTGAATCTGATCGCTGAACCTTAAACAAACTGCAAGATTTGAGAAGGAATGATCGAGCCTGTCACCTGTCGCACCGATAATTATAACTTTCTCAAATCCATTGTTAATCGCAAATTTCAAACATTTTTCAACATCAGTATCATCCTGAGTTTCCACTTTTATTATTCCGGATTTACCGTTAAAAAAGTCCAGAACTTCCCTTTTTACAGAATCAAAATCCCCGATTATAAAATCAGGGATAAGTCCGAATTCAAAAGCAGTGTTTGCTCCACCATCAGCACAAATTAAAGTATTGTATCCTGAGTTAAGAATAAACTCAATTTCAGTTTTCAATGGAGCTTCTCCGTTAGCGAGAATCAGGCATTTTTTCATTATAATCCTACGTTTATTCCCATCAGGAAATTTCTTTCGGCTGCCGGATAAAATTCTTTTCCGACCGCATAAGCGGCATACAAATTATCGAATAAATTATTAACCTGCGCAAATATTTTTACTTTTTTAAATACCGGATTCAAACCGAATTCATATCCCGCAAAAATGTTGGTTGTAAAATACGCATCAACCTGGTTATCGGAATAATTATTAAATCCGGGATATTTTACAAGATACTCTTTCAAGTTTTTATCGTAATTATCGGAATAGAAATCCCCGACAAATTTATTCGCGATTTGCAGGTTAAATCCTTCGTAATTTAATTTAATAACCAGATTAGCCATCAAATCAGGAAATCCGCTTATTCTGTTTCCCGAAAGGTCAAGTTCCTTTATCGAAATAGTGTCTTCAATATAAGCAACACCTTTGCTGATAAAATTCTTACTGTATGTACCGTTTGCCATTATTTCCAAATATTCATTCACTTTATAGACAGCCGAAACCTCAATCCCTTCGTGAATCGTTCGTTTCATATTTCCCGTTTTCGGCTGACCAAACCTGTCGAGCTGTCCGTTTTTTACTATTTCATTGTTGAATAATGAAAAATACACGTTTGCAGTTACATTAAATATTTCATTGTTAAAATTGAAACCCAGTTCCGCATTGTTCATAGTTTCGGGTTTGACTAAAGGTTTATCAAAATTGTATGATCCGTCTGCATTCACTTCAAACTCCGGGACTTCGCCATAACTTGATTCAGCCGCATCGTAATAATTTTTAAGTCTCGGTTCACGCGAAACTCTAGCAGCAGATAAATAAATGCTCGATTCATTATTAAATTTGTAATTAACACCAATCCTCGGATTAAAAAACAAGTGACTCACGGCAAAATCCGTATTCACATATTTTTCGTTGTAAAGTCTGTATTTATGATAAGAAATCTGAAATTCCCCGAGTAAACTTAGTTTATCGTTTATAGTATAGCTCTCATTTGCAAAAAATGAAAGAATATCTTTTTTAGCGTTGTATTGATAATACTTATAATTTTTCGTAATACCTACAGGAAGGTTTTCAGCATAATTTATTTCGCCCCAATGCAACGATTTATGAAATCTCATTTCACCGCCCAAAATAAGAGTTCCGCCGGTATGTGTAAAGCTGATTCGCGGAATCCATCCCCACTGGTTGTTTTCAACCTGAGCGCGGATTAATGCATTCCCCGGAACAACTCCATCCTGCGGTAAATATTCGTTTTCTTTCAATCTGAAATAATCATTTTCCCAAGAGGTCCACGAACCGTTGTAATCAAAAAATCCTTTTCCGATTATTAAAAACAAAGCGGAATTAAAAGTAACATTTTCACCCATTTTATATTCATTTAAGATTTCAAAATGCGGCTGCGAAAAGTTTTCGATTTCATCAGTTCTTCGGTATACTGAGTCTGAGTATTTATTTTCATCAGCTTGCCAGTAGCTGTAATTTTCTTTACGTCGTTTTTTATCTTTTACAGCAAATTTTGGCAATCCGTTATATACTAACCCGTCAGCAACCGGACCTCCGTAAATGTTAATCTGAGTTGTAAAGTTCTCATCAAATCTTATTGCGGAAAGATGATAAGATTTGAAATCGATCCAGTTAAATTTTCTATAACCGGTACTCAGCATCTGACTGAAATTTGCATATATCGAATACTTGTTGTCAATAAGTCCGCTCGAAACAGTTGCGTTATATTTTCGTGTATTGTAACTTCCGGCAGAAATTCCTACATCAACCATTTGTTTGTTTGAAAAAGACGATGTAATAATATTTATTGAGCCGCCGACTGCCGGATACCCGATTACACCCGAACCCGATCCGCGCTGAACTTGAATATATTCGGAACTGGCTAATAAGTCGGGTAAATCGAGCCAGTACATATTGTGATCTTCCGGTTCATTCTGCGGTATACCGTTAATCGAAATTGAAATTCTACGCTGGTCAAATCCACGGATGCTGAGATAATTATAACCTAATCCCGAACCGCCTTCAGAATAAAATGTTGTTGACGGAAGGTAACTCAAATATTCAGGTATATCCTGTAAATTATAATTTTCCTCAATATCTTTCCGTGTAATTTTTGAAAATGTTATTGGCGTTTCACCCTGCTTCCCAATGCTTCCTGTAACCAGAACTGATTGGCTGGATAAAACTTTTTTTATCAGTTTAATTATTAAATTTTGCTTATCAGGAATTTGGTTAATGGGAAGAATAAGTTTCTCAAATCCAATAAAACTGAATATTATTTTATCTTCCTGCCCAAAATTGCCTTTTAATTCAAATTCCCCGTTTTTATCGGAAATTGTCCCGATACTTTTTCCTTCGATACTGATATTTACAAATTCAAGAGGCGAATTATCTTCTGAATTATAAATCATTCCGCTGATGTTATTATTTTGCGCGGAACAAATGTTTAAAAGTAAAAAAAGAATAATTAAGTGTTTCATTTTAACTCCTTTATAATATTAAGAAATTAAAAAAGCCGCTGGAAAACGGCTCGTCACTTAATTATTCTTGGCTCATTTTCCTACGCCGGCATTATCCGGATCAGGTTCAAGGGTATTATCTCAGCCTCGGCAGAAGCACCCCTAACGACTTTTTATTTTGTGTTCAAACTTAATAACTTATTTCAATTTTTCAAAATCTTTAATTTTTGTCCTATCTTTATTTTGTTTGATGAAAGATTATTCCAGCTTTTAATATCCGACAATTTAACTCTGTAATCCTTAGCTATAGTATAAAGCGATTCCCCATTTAAAACAACGTGTATAATTTCATTTATATGCGATTTAGCAATCTTAATGCTTGTGTCAATACCGTCTGAATTGCCGTTTCTCTTACTGCTGTCTGATATTATTTTAATCTTTTGTCCTACAAATATTTTGTTATTTTTTAAATTATTGATGCTCATAATTTCATCAATGCGGATTTTATATTTTGCAGAAAGTGTACTGAGAGATTCGCCGTTTTTAACCACATGAATGAATGTTTCTTTTGGAACTTCATTTCTAATATTATTCTGATCATTTGCTGATACATTGTTGCTGACGTTTGACGACTGGCTTCTTGCGAATATTTTAATCTCTTCGCCCACTTTAATTTTATTATTTGAAAGGTTGTTCCATCTTCTTATATCACGGGCTGTAACTCCATATTGCAGCGCAATTTTACCGATAGTATCACCTTTTTTTACTAAATAAGTAGTATTACGAGAAGAAAATTCATCAACAATTATTCGGTTATTTGAAGCAACCTTTTTACTGTCGGGGTATATTTTTAATGTTTTTCCGGCAATTATTTTATTGCTGCTTAAATTGTTCCAGCTTTTTATTTCAAATGTGCTTACACCATATTTTTCTGCTATTGCACCAATACTTTCGCCTGGATTGATTTTATGAAATACAGGTTTAACATTAGGTGTTTCTTCAGAATCTGAAAGCATGTCAGGAGATCCTTCACCTGAATAGATTTTTATAACTCTGCCTTTCATAATTCTGTTCGAACGTAAGTCATTCCACTCTTTTATCTGATTAATCCTTACACCGTATTTTGTAGCAATAGATGAAAGCGATTCGCCGTTACGTATTTTATGTTCTACCCATCCGCTTTCACCTGATCCCTCATTAATTATTTTCTGTTTATCTGAATAACTCATTGATTCAACAGAGCTGAAATAATCACTTCTATCTTTTGGAACATAAATTTTTAGTTCCTGACCAACTCTTATTGTTTTTGTATAAGGCAGATTGTTCCAGTTTCTTATATCCGACACTCTGCAATCGAACAATTTTGCAATATCTAAAAGCTTATCAGATTTTTTTACTGTATAATTAAGTGCATCAAGACTGTCGGGAATGACAAAAGACGTATCCGAAAATGAAGTCTCATATATTTTCATATACTTGTCGTCATCATCAGATTTATTGATTATCATTTTATAAGGAGCATTTTCATCTGCAGCAGCAACCATATCTTCATAAGCAGGAAGAATATCAGTATTTATTGAAAAATCTTCTTCAGATACTTTTGTTAATGGAATTTTTAATTCTACTTTAGGATAAAGTTTTGCTCTTGTAGAAATATTATTAAAATCTGCAAGACTTTGCGCAGATATTCCGTAATTCGAAGCAATTCTAGATACCGTTTCACCGCGTTTTACTGTATGCAGAACAAACTGCATTTTTGCTTCTTTAGGAATACTATTTAAATTTTGCTCGAATGCATCGAAACTGGCAGCGGGAACTTTAAGAGCAAATGCCCTTGTGTTATCGGGAGGCGTACAATGCTGAACCAGCGACGGATTCATATCCCTTAAAAGCTGTACATCAATTCCTGCACAGCGGGCAAGCAATTCAAGTTCTATTCCTTCGTAAATAACTTTTTCTTTATATTCAATCGGTTTTTCGTATTTAATATTTGTAAATCCGTACTTCTCAGGTTGGCTTGCAATTAAAGTTGCGGCAATATACTGTGGAACGTAATTACGTGTTTCTTTAGGAAGAAATTTACGTATCTCCCAAAAATTATTTGAACTGCTTTTTTTAACGGCCCTGTTTACCCTGCCTTCACCGCTGTTGTAAGCCGCTAGTGCTAAATACCAATCTCCCAAGCTGATGTAAAGGTCTCGTAAATGTCTTGCTGCTGCTCTTGTTGCTTTTTCAGGATCGCGTCTTTCATCAACATAAAAATCAGTTTTTAGGTCATAAAGTCTGCCAGTGCCTTTCATAAACTGCCACATTCCAACAGCTTTAGCCCACGAACGCGCGTGAGGATTCAAACCGCTTTCTATCATACTTAAAAATATCAATTGTTGAGGCACTTGCTCCTCGGCAAATATTTTAGCCATCATCGGGAAAAATCTTCCGGAACGAGAAAGCCATCTTTCCATATGATGTCTTCCTTTCCCTGAGAAATATTCGATATACTGCTCAACATAAGCATTTACTTCAAGAGGAAAGTCTCCTACCATTATTTCATTTGTGTTATCGATAAGAGTTGAATCGTCAATAGATCCGGTTTCAATATCAATATCAAAATCTTCAACTCTGTTGCTTTTCCATTCGTCAAACTGTACAAATTCAGATCCTTCCGGAATATATTCCATTCCATCAATAAAAGTCTGATAATCATCAACTATCGAGTTTTCCAATTCTAGAAATGCTTCATTGTCATCAATATCTGGAAAACTTGATAAAGTATTGATACTAAGCATCGCTGATTCGTACGATGCAATTGTTTCTTTTTTAAACCCAAGTTTCTGATTATTAATGGCCTCTACATAATTTTGGCGGGCATCTTCAAGGAGGTTATCAACAATAACAGTTGTTCTTAAAACAACTGTTGTATCCTGATCAGTTTTTTCATATTTGTCAGTTTTAACTGAGCCGCAGGATAGTAAAAAGAGAGCACTTAAAGCTATAATATATTTTTTCATTTATTTCCACTTCTAATATTATATAATATAAGCAGTTACAATCTTATAATCAAGTAACTTATTATTTATCGACGTATATTTGTTTGTTATTAAACAGGTTACAAATCTAAATATTAAACGATAAACTCTCAAATCCGATTATCGCTTGTTGTAAAACATAATTTAAGAGCAATTATTTTTCTCTTTATTCATAAAAATCTAAATAAGGATTATTGATTTTTTCTTGTCTAATGCTGCTGGGATCTCCGTGTCCAGGTAAAATAACGGTTTTTTCCGGTAAAACTAAAAGTCTTTTTTTAATAGAATTTATTAACTGTTTAAGATTTCCGTCCCATAGATCAGTTCTTCCAATACTGTCTTTAAAAAGCACATCGCCCGTAAAACAAATATTGCTGTTTTCTGAATAAAAGCAGAATTCACCGGGGGAATGCCCAGGTGTATAAAAGCATTTCAGTATTTCATTTCCAATAGTTATTTCAGAATTATCCAAAAGGTATTTTAAATTAGTTTTTTCAAGTTCGAAGCTGATGCCAAGATTTTTTGCATAACCTTTCATTATCTCAATCAAATACTCATCCTTTTCGGGAATAAAGATTTCAGCATCGAATTGTTCCCTGCAAAAATTATTTCCCACAATATGGTCTATATGACAGTGAGTGTTAAGAACATATTTAATGTCCAGATGTTTATCCGAAATAAATTCTTTAAGAGTATTTTCTTCCTTAACATCATAACAACCGGGATCTATTATTGCGGCTTCTTTTGAATCTTCATTCCAAATGACGTAGGTGTTTTCGTAAAAAGGATTAAAAATAAAACATTTATATTGAAGCATTATTTCTTAAAATTTATTATTAACCGTTCGTTGATTTTTGAATTATAATTATTAAAGTTTTCTTTTGTTTCTTCCAGAGAGTCGCCACCGAATTTTTTTAGTATAAACGAAGATATTGTCCAAGCAAGCATCGATTCGGCTATAACAGCGCATGCCGGAACCGCAACAAAATCGCTTCTTTCTCTGCGGGCTTCTGTTTCTTCCATTATAGATAAATCAACAGTATTTATAGGTGTCATTAATGTGGCAATCGGTTTCATTGCTGCTCTTACTATTAACGGCAGACCTGTGGACATTCCTCCTTCAATACCTCCGGCTCTGTTGCTTTTACGGGATATTTTCCCATTCTTAATATTTATTTCATCGTGCGATTGCGAGCCGAACATATCAGCAGATTCAAACCCTGTACCGATTTCAATACCTTTTACAGCATTTATTGACATTATTGAATGAGCAATTTCAGCATTTAATTTTGTATCGTAATGAACAAAACTGCCAAGACCTATCGGCATACCGGAAGCAATTGTGTAAAAAGTGCCGCCAAGTGTGTCTCCCTTTTTCTTTGCGGTTTTAATTTTACGTATTATTTTTTCTTCTTGGGTTATATCTAAAACCCTTACCTGACTTTCATCAGCTTTTTGCGATAATTCCCACGCATTAAATTCTGTATCAGTATTCAAAAATAGTTCTTCCCGATAATTATTTTTTGGGAATATTCCTCCAATACTTTCTACAAAACTGCCTATTGTTATTCCTAATTCTTCAAGGAATCTTCGGGCTATTGAACAAGCGGCTACCCTCGCAGCAGTTTCCCGCGCACTGGAACGATCGATGGAGTTGCGAATATCATCAAAATTATATTTTGTAACTCCTACTAAATCGGCATGTCCCGGTCTTGGAATCGTAATTTTTTCAGGTTCCGTTAACTTTTCATCTGCAGTCATTATTTCTGTCCAATTTTCCCAATCCTTATTGTGTATAAGAATTGAAATAGGCGAGCCTAATGTTTTTTGGAATCTTATACCAGACAGAATTTCCGCTTTATCCGTTTCAATTTTCATCCTCAATCCCCTGCCGTATCCCATTTGGCGGCGGGCAAGGTGAATATTAATATATTCATTTTTTACAGGTATATTCGAAGGGAACCCTTCTATTATTGTGCTAAGAGCTTTTCCGTGTGATTCGCCTGCAGTTAAAAATCTTATCATATATTTCCCTGTTTAAGGATATTACAAAAAAAGCGTCCGCGCCGGACGCTTTTAATTCTAAAAACCAATTTTACTAAATTATTTACTTATTTCCAAACCTACAAAGCGGGTTACTTCATCCTTTGCTACAACCTTTAAAAGCACTGCATCGCCTTTCTTTTCCTCGAATATTTCTTCAAGTTTGGATACAGAATCTATCTTTTTCTTATCCACTTCAACTATTACAAGTCCAGATGAGAGTCTTTTATTAAAAGCTTCACTGTAGGATTTTACTTCGGTAATAATAACTCCGTTGTCAACCTTAATATTTTTCATTTCTTGTTCAGTCAGGTTTCTTACTGTAAAACCAATATTCTCAAATTTTATTTCTTTCATTTCATCTTTGCTTTTCGATTTTTCTTTTGAAGATGTCGGTTTAACTTCAACATCATCTTCTTTATCCCTAGCTTTTAATATTACATCCCGTTTAAATGTTTTTCCATCTCTAAAAACATCAAGCTCAATTTTGTGCCCAGCTCTTTTTGAAGCAACATAACCTTGTAATTCATTTGGTCGATTTACTTCTCTTCCGTCAATTTTTAGAATAATATCACCTGGTTTAATATCGGTTATTGAAGCTGCTCCGTCTTCAACAACACTTTGCACCATAATTCCTTTTGGTGAATCGAGTCCAACAGCTTTTGCTGTTGAAGCGTCAACTTCGGATATTTGAACGCCTATGTATCCTCTGCGAACTTTTCCTTCGGCAATAAGATCTTTTGCAACAGATTTTGCTATGTTAATTGGTATTGCAAACCCATAACCGATATAACTGCCGGTCATTCCGTTTGTAGCAATTGCTGAATTTATTCCTATAACTGAACCTGTTAAATCAACTAAAGCCCCGCCGCTGTTTCCCGGATTTATTGCAGCGTCAGTCTGGATAAAGTCTTCAATTGCATATCCATCTTTATCTCGGATAATATTAAGACTTCGACTTGTTGCACTTACAATTCCAGCAGTAACAGTTGAAGCAAGCGACATAGGATTACCAATAGCCATTACCCACTGTCCGACTTTAACATCATCCGAGTTACCGAGATATGCTGCAGGTAAATCTTTTGCTTCAATTTTAATTACAGCCAAATCTGTTAACGGATCTGTTCCTACAACAGTAGCTTTATATTCACGTTTATCTAGCATTCCTACTCTTACATCCGTAGCATTTTCAACAACGTGATTATTAGTTAAAATATAGCCGTCCTCCGAGATTATTACACCGCTGCCGCTTCCCATTCTTTCCTTAGGAGATTCATCGCGGAAAGGGAAAAAGAAACGAAACTGTTCCGGAATTTCTTCCTTGGCTTCCGATCTGCTTACAACTGTTATCTGTACAATTGATTTTGTAACTTTATCTGCAACTTCTACAAACGCGTTATTAAAAGCTTGCGCATCAACATTTACATTTTGTATCGGCGGGTTGTTGCTGCCAATTTTAACTTCATCATAACCCGGTCTGCTGTTGCTAAACCCTGTTATTAATACTGCGCCAAAAAATGCTCCCAGAAGCAACAAAGCAATTCCGCCTAAATAATTCCTTCTTTTCATCTGTTTCCTCCAATTTATTATTTAGATTTTTAATGATTTCAAACCTTTAAATTCCGGTATATTGTAATTCAGAAATCTCTGAATAAAAGAGATAACTGTATCCAAATCGCTATCACGGTAATTTGTTTCAGAATTTTTGCTGCTTAGACATTTAAGAATTTTAAAAAGTTCCTGACTGAATTCAAAAGAAATCATCTTATTTTTTGAACATTCAGGACATAAGATTCCGTAATCGTAATTAAATTTGTATAGCTGAATTCTTCCACATGTTTACCGCAAAACGTGCAGAATTCGGGATTAAACTCATATCCGGTTTCTTTACAGAAAAACAACAGAAACCTGGTAAAAAGTTCTTTTGGATTTCTTTGGCTTTCGTTTAATATAATAAAAAGCCTTTCTATACTTTTATAAATTAAAGGATGCGGTTCGTTTTCGGGGAGGAGAGCATTAATAAGTTCAAGCACTGCCAGAGCATACTTTGATTTATTAAAATCTTCTATCAGTTTGGGAAAATAATGAAGCAATTCTGTTTGACTAAGTATTTGAATATCTCTTGTTTCTTTGAAATTGCATACAATTTCTACAACATTAAAAATATCAATAACATTTCCCGTCCGGCTTTTTGATGATCTTCCGCCCTTAACAATAAGTGATATTTTCCCTAACTTTTCGGTAAAAACTGTTGCTATTTTGCTTGTATCTCCGTAGTTGATTTTTCGTATCACTACGGCATTGGTTTTTACGATGTTTTTCATCCGAAATAAAAAGGAGGTTTGTAAATTTTTTCCTCAGTAACTATTCCAGTAATCAATCCGGCAGGAGTTATATCGAATGATGGAGAGAAAACTTCGTAATTTTCCTTGGTTATTTTAATGGAATTTAATTCTATAATTTCTTTCGACGACCTTTCTTCTATTTTAATGGCATTTCCGTTTTCGCAATTTTTATCGAATGTAGAAGATGGCGCAGCAATATAAAAAGGTACATTATGATAATTGCAGTTTACAGCCAGATTGTAAGTCCCAATTTTATTTGCCGCATCGCCGTTTCGGGCAATTCTGTCGGCGCCCGTAATTACAACATCAATCTTCCCGTTTTTCATTAAAAAAGCAGCGGTTGAATCAGTAATAATTTTAAAGGGTATTTCAGCTTTTTCAAGTTCAAATGCAGTTAGCCGCGAACCCTGGAACAAAGGTCGGGTTTCATCAACATATACAATTTCAATCAGATTGTTTTTAAATGCTTTTACAATTATACTTAAAGCTGTTCCGCTTCCGCCTGTTGCTAATGCCCCTGTGTTGCAATGAGTTAAAACAGCAGACTTTTTTTTGAACAACTCTTGTCCGTTTTTACCGATTGCCTCGCATTTTTTTATATCATCCTGATGAATGATTTTTGCCTTTTTCAGCAATTCATTAAAAATATCGCCGTCATTTATTGAATCATACTTATTCCTCATTTCATTTAATGCCCAGAATAAGTTTACGGCAGTCGGTCTTGTAACATAAAGCCGTTCGTAGATTTTTGTAAACAGCTCATAATCTTTGGAAGTCTTGCCTTTAAATCCCAGAGCAACTGCATAAGCCGCAGCAATTCCTATGGCAGGAGCTCCCCGTACTTCTAGTCGCTCTATTGCCATAGCAATTCGGTTAAAATCATCCGTTTTAATATATTCTTCTTCGTGAGGCAGCTTTGTCTGGTTTAATATTACCAGTTTATTATCAGCCAGATCAATACTTTTTAATGTATTTTTATTAATCAAACTGAGATAACTCCTTAAATTCCGCGTACCTTTTTTCAATAGTTTCGGGCTTTAAATATTCAATCCCTTTTGTGCTGAATTTTTCGCAGCAGAAAGAAGCCATTACACTTCCGTATATCACAGCTTTCTTCATTTCGTTAAAATCAACCTTCCCTTTTTTGTGAAGATATGCCGTAAATCCGCCTAAAAAAGTATCACCCGCTCCAGTCGGATCGAATAATGTTTCTATCGGGAAAGCAGGAGCCGAAAATATTTTTCCTTCGCCAAAAAGCAAAGCACCATGTTCCCCTTTTTTTATTATAAGATATTCCGGACCCATAGCCATTATTATTTTTGCAGCCTTTATCAGATTGGTTACCTCCGAAAGTTCTTTTGCTTCCGAATCGTTTATTATTAAAACTTTTATTTTCGGAAGAACTTTAAGCAGATCGTCTTTTGTATGTTTTATCCATAAATTCATTGTATCGAGAACTACAAATTCAGGATTTTTCATCTGTTCAAGAACTTTCATCTGAAGAGACGGTTGGATATTCCCTAAAATTACAAATTTATCGGATAAGGCCTTTTCCGGAATATTAGGATCGAAATTTTCGAAAACATTTAGATTTGTGGAAATTGTATCGCGAGTATTAAAATCATCGCGGTATTTCCCCGACCATCTAAAAGTCGGTCTTCCTTTAATTATTTCCAAACCTTCAAGATCAATCTTATGATTTTTCAGCATTTCAATATGTTCATCAGCAAAATCTTCGCCAACCACACCAACAAGGTGTACAGGTTCGGTAAAATAGCTTGCAGCAACCGAAATAAATGTTGCTGAACCTCCCAACGCATCTTCTGCTTTATCAAATGGTGTTTCCACTGTGTCAAGCGCAACAGACCCTACAACTAAAAGACTCAATTTTTTCTCCGTTTATAATTTAATTTTATGAAGTATTTAAACATCGAAAAAAAAGAGTTTAAATCCAAAAGAGAAAAGATTTTTAGAATATCTCTGGCTGTTATTACAAACTTCTTTTTAATAAGTGAATTAAAATTGTAATATTTTGTATTTTTCAATCTTAAAATTATGAACATCTTCGAAGCGCTTAATAAATATTTCGGATATAAATCTTTTCGTTCCGGACAGGAAGAAATAATTGAATCAATTATTTCCGGTGAAAATGTTTTAGCAATTTTACCAACCGGCGGAGGCAAATCTCTTTGTTACCAGATTCCTGCAATCATTGGGAATTCTTATTCTATTGTAATTTCGCCCTTAATCGCTTTAATGAAAGATCAGGTTGACAGCCTTAATCAGATAGAAGAAATTGCGGCATTTATTAACAGTTCCGTCGGGTTTCGGGAAACCGAAAAGGTTTTACGCAATATTAGCGAAGGCAAAACAAAACTTTTATATCTTGCCCCCGAAAGACTTGGAAATATTAAAATAACTGCACTATTAAAGGAGCTTAAACCCGATTACATTTTTGTGGACGAAGCGCACTGCATAAGCGAATGGGGACATAATTTTCGTCCCAGTTACCGTAAAATAAAAGAATTCTGCGATTTTACCGGTGTTAGTAAAATTTCGGGATTTACTGCGACTGCTACACCTGAAGTTCGGCAGGATATTATTAAGCAGCTCGGGTTTATTTCTTCAAAAATATTCATTAAAGGGTTTGAGCGGGAAAATCTTTCGATAGGAGCCGTAAGAACTTCTCAAAAAAAAGAGAAATGTCTTTCGCTTTTAAAACAATTCGGACATCCCGCAATAGTATATTGCTCAACTCGTAAAAATGCTGAAGAGGCAGTTTCCTTTCTCCTGGCAAACAAAATCAATGCAGCTTTTTACCACGCCGGGATGACACCGGAAAACCGGAGAATTGTTCAGGATGATTTTTTAAATGACCGGATTGATGTTATCTGTTCCACAAATGCATTCGGGATGGGCATCGATAAAAAAGATATCAGGCTTATAATACATTTTAATATGCCGTCAACAATCGAAAATTATTATCAGGAAATCGGGCGCGCCGGACGCGACGGAAACGAATCGAAAGCCATTTTGCTTTTCGAGCCCCGCGATAAAAATATTCAGGAATTTTTAATCCGTAATTCTTATCCCGAACTTGAACAGATAAAAAGTGTGTATTCGCTGCTATGCAATTACGGACAAATAGCTTTAGGCGAAGTAAATACAGTACCTGTTCCCGCCGACGATAAATTTACAAGGATATGCGATGCTAACGGAATTTCATCGCAGATTTTGAATTCGTGCCTTAATTTTATGGTTAATGCCGGAATTTTTACCCGTATTTCGGAATTCGAACAAAATCATCATATCAAAATAAATCTGGGTCAAAGCGAACTTAAAAGTTATATAAAAAGTGTGGCTTCTGCATTTTTTAGCGACCTTCTTGTTTTTCTTTTAAAAAAATACGGCAGTTCAATTTTCAGGAATTCTCAGAGAATAAATCTTAAAGACATTTCTTCGTTTTTTGATACGGAACAAGATGAAATCATTTCTGCTTTAACAACACTTTCCGGTGCCGGAATACTTGATTATCAAAGACCTTCCGATTCACCTTCTTATACATTAAAAGAACCTAGGGTTGAAATAAAACGGCTTCAAATTGATCTTTCTAAAATGAATGAACACAAACAATATTCCCTGAATAAACTTCAGGAAATAGAAAGATATGTTTTCAGCAAGAACTGCAGATTCAAGTTTATACTTGATTATTTTGGAGAAGAAACTGAAAGTTATAAATGCGGGAAATGCGATAATTGTGCCGATTTTTTAAATACCGATCCTGAGCTTGAAGAATATATAAACGAGAAAATAATAAACACTCTAAAATTTTTAACTGAAGAGAATACTGAAAAAACTATAGAAGATATTCTTTGGGGGAATGATAGCAAGTACTCTTCTATGGCAACATTCGGAGCTTTTTCTAATCTCAACAAAAGAATATTAAAAGATGCATTGGCAAATCTTTTTTCGCGAAAAATAATTGGCAAAACAAAAAACAAATTTTTTATTCCAGGAGAAAAATTAAAAGAAAATACTTCTTCTGCAATAAATACATACGATTTAGCATTATTTAATAAATTAAAAGATATACGAGATGCTGCTTCGCAAAAATTTATGCAGTCACCCGGATTGATTTGCAGTGATGAGCTGTTAAGAATTATTTCTTCGCAAAAACCGAATACCCAATCGGCACTGCTTACAGTAAAAGGTTTTAATCAAAGAATGTTCAACAAACTTGGCGATGATATTTTAGAAGTTGTTAAAGAACATTCTGTAAAAGAAGTTATAAATCTGCCCGATTCGCTTGAACTAACAAAAAACTTAATCAACAAAAAATACAATTTAAAAGATATTGCGAGTTTGCTTAAGGTAACTGAAGCTGTTGCCGGTTTACAAATTGAAACAATTATCCAGTATTTACCCGAAACCGACATAACAAAAATTATCGATAAAGAGAAAATAAGACTTATTATTAAAGAAGTTAATAATAATAATACCGTCTTAAAAGAAATAAAAGAGAAACTGCAAGAAAAAGTTACGTATCCCGAAATAAGAATTGTGGTTGCAAAAATTAATGCCCAGAAGAATCGGCCTTCTCTTTAAGTTCATTTAAATAAATCAGACTCTCCGAAAAAAAAGATTCCCACTTGTCCGGATCATTACCAATTTGTTTTAGCGCGTTTTTATATGATTCTTTTGTATGCCCGTATTTTTTTAATATTTCAGAATAATTTTCTTTATAAAGTTTATAATTACCTCCATACTGTTCGCGGACAACAAGTTCCTCGACGTATATTTTTGAAATTGTTTCGATATCGTTTTTATTATCGCTGCAGGAAAAAAAAGAAACAAACATAATAATAATTATTTTTTTCATTTCTTTTTGCTTGCCTCAAAAAGTATCTTTTTCTCTTTTTCAGTAAGATTCTGATATCCCGAAGCAGAAATTTTATCTAAGATCCGGTCAATATCATCTTGTGTTATTTCATCTTCTTTCTTTTCGCTTATATCATAAAACTCAGCCTCAGTGATATCATCACTTCTGCGGGACGAACCATAAGATTTCCTAAAGGATGGTCTTTCTTCTTTTGATTTTTTATACGAATTTAACCATGATGACAGAGAAATATTATTTCCCGAATCTAACATTATAAAAATAAAACCTGTTAATGCTCCGCCTAAATGGGCAAGCTTTGCTACCATACTCACGCTGCCAACGGTAAACAAATCCATTAAAATATAAAAAGCAATTAAATATTTAGCTTTAACCGGAAGTAAAAAATAGATATAAATCGGTCTGTTCGGAAAAAACATTGCAAAAGCCAACAAAACGCCATAAATTGCTCCTGATGCGCCAACCGTAATGCCGGAAGAATCCGAAAGGAAAAGATGCAGTAATCCGCCACCAACACCGCTGATTAAGTAATATATAAGAAATTTTACAGAGCCCCATATATTTTCCAATTCCATACCGAACATCCATAATGCAAACATATTCCAGAAAATATGTGAAAAATCAGCGTGAAGGAATTGATATGTAACAAGCTGCCAAGGATAAAACTGCAAACCTTCGGGAGCATTAAGTCCCACCAAAGAAAAATATTTCTGAATTATGTATGCCAGTTCATATTCACCGATAATTAAAGAATATCCTATTTGAGTGATTAGAAAAACAACAACATTAATAATCAGTAAGTTTTTTATCATAGGAGGTAAAAAACTGAATCTGTTTTGCGGTCTGTAGTAATCTCTTGAATCAATTCCCATAAAATAACCTTAAAAAATAAAAAAAGAGAAGATTCTCTAAAACCGAATCTCCTCTGTAAAAGTTTCAAATAAATTTATGCATTAGTCAAAGCATCAACACCCGGAAGAACTTTTCCTTCGAGGAATTCGAGTGAAGCTCCGCCGCCGGTTGAAACGTGCGATACTTTTTCATCAAGTCCGGCTTTCTTAATTGCTGCAGCCGAGTCACCGCCTCCCACAACTGTAATAGCACCGTTTTCAGTAGCTTTTACAAGAGATGTAGCAATTGCATCAGTTCCTTTTGCAAATGCATCAAATTCAAATACACCCATAGGACCGTTCCAAACAACAGTTTTGCTTTTCAGAATTTCACCTTTGAAAAGTTCGATTGTTGCAGGACCAATATCAAGTCCCATCATATCAGCGGGAATTGCATCGATACCTACAACTTTAGAAGGAGCATCGGCAGCAAACTGAGGAGCAACAACAACATCCTTAGGAAGCAGAAAATTAACTTTTGAGTTTTTTGCTTTATCTAAAACTGCTTTGGCAAGATCAATTTTATCTGCTTCAAGAAGAGAGGAACCTATTTCTAATCCCATAGCTTTATAAAAAGTAAAAGCCATTCCTCCGCCAACTATTAATGTATCTACTTTTGGAAGAAGATTTTCAATAACATCTATTTTCCCTGATATTTTCGATCCGCCGAGAATAGCAGTGAAAGGACGTTTTGGATCCGATACCGCTTTTCCGAGATAATCTAATTCTTTTTTCATCAAATAACCGGAAACAGAAGTTTTTATAAATTTTGTAACACCTTCAGTTGAACAATGAGCGCGGTGAGCCGAGCCGAATGCATCATTAACATAAACATCGCCAAGTTCTGCAAGCTGCTTCGAAAATTCAGGATCGTTTTTTGTTTCCTGACCATGGAAACGGACATTTTCTAAAATTACTACTTCGCCGTCTTTCAAGTTATCAACAATCTTTTTTACTTCCGGTCCCACACAATCTGGTGCAAATTTTACTTCCTGATTTAAAAGCTGGCTTAGACGTACTGCAACCGGTTTCAAGCTGAATTCAGCCTTGTAAGCATCTTTCGGTCTGCCCAAATGGCTCATCAGTATTGCCCTTCCGCCGTCTTTCAATATTTTTCTTATTGTCGGCAAAGCCGATGTAATTCTTATATCATCTGTAATTTCAAGTTTCTCGTTCATCGGAACGTTGAAATCTACACGAACCAAAACCCTTTTCCCTTTAACATTTATATCATCAATTGTCAGTTTGTTCATTTTAGTTTCCCCGAAATTCTTAAATAATAATTAAAAGGCGCCAAACGGCGCCTTATATTTATTTACCTTATTTTGTAGCCATGTAGCGGATTAAATCAACAACTTTGCAGGAATAACCCCATTCGTTATCGTACCAAGAAACTACTTTAACAAATTTTTCATTCAACATAATTCCAGCACCCGCATCAAAGATAGATGTTCTTGAATCGCCTAAAAAGTCATTTGAAACAACTTCGTCTTCAGTATATCCCAAAATACCTTTCAAATAAGTTTCAGATGCTTCTTTAATAGCAGCTTTAATTGCGTCGTATGTTGTAGCAGTTTTTAAATTTGCTGTTAAATCCACAACAGATACATTTGTTGTAGGTACACGGAAAGCCATACCTGTTAATTTTCCGTTAAGAGTTGGGATAACTTTACCAACAGCTTTTGCAGCGCCTGTTGATGAAGGAATAATGTTCTGGCTTGCACCGCGTCCGCCTCTCCAGTCTTTCATCGAAGGACCGTCAACAGTTTTTTGTGTTGCTGTTGTTGAGTGAACTGTAGTCATTAAACCGCTTTCAATTCCGAATTTATCATTCAATACTTTTGCAATTGGAGCTAAACAGTTTGTTGTGCAAGATGCGTTAGAAACAATTGTTTGTCCCGAATATGTTTCATTGTTTACACCCATTACAAACATAGGAGTATCATCTTTTGAAGGAGCAGACATTACAACTCTTTTTGCGCCTGCATTGATATGAAGCTGAGCTTTATCTTTTGTTAAGAATAAACCTGTAGATTCTACAACATAATCAGCGCCAATTTCGCCCCATTTAAGATTTGCAGGATCTTTTTCTGCAGTAATTCTGATTGCTTTGCCGTTAACAACAAGTTTTCCGTCCTTAACACTTATTTCACCTTTAAATTGTCCGTGTGTTGAATCATATTTAAGCATATAAGCAATATAATCAACATCTAAAAGGTCGTTGATACCTACAACTTCAACATCGTTAAGTTCAACAGCTCTTCTGAATACAAGGCGTCCGATTCTTCCGAATCCGTTAATGCCAATTTTTACAGCCATTTTATTTCTCCATTTTTAATTAATAATTGGTTCAAAATTCAAAACTGTAAATTACAATATTGAAACATAAATTTCAATTTTTTGCCTGCAATAAATGATAGTCTCTTTATTTTTTCATTGAATTTATTATTTGTATTATTCTTTCAGATATATTATTATTGCAGAAAGATTTTGATTTAAATCACATTTTTATATTTTTTTGGAGAATTTATGTCATCTAGTGATTTTCTGCAATATGTTCCAATATTTTCCGATTTACCGGATGATGCACTTGAACAGGTTGTAAATATAGGTTCAAAAAAGACTTATAAAAAGGAAAGTGTAATATTAATAGAAGAAGATTCCGGAAGCGGACTTTTTGTAATAATCAGCGGAAAAGTAAAGATTTCACGAACAAGTAACGACGGACGCGAGGTTATTTTAACAATATTAAACGAATCTGATTTTTTCGGTGAGATGGCAATTCTTGACGGAATGACCCGTTCTGCTTCAGTTGTAGCATTGGAAGATACCGAATTGTTTATGATTCAAAGAAACGATTTTATTGAACTTATTAAACAGCACCCTGAAGTTTCAATTGCACTTTTGCAGGAACTTACCAAAAGACTTCGCGCTGCAGATATGAAAATTAAATCTCTTTCGTTAAAAGATGCTGAAGGTAAAGTAGCAAGCGTACTTCTTCAACTTGCTGATGATATGGGAACGATTAAACAGGGTGTTGTGGAAATTGAAAAACTTCCTCTTCAACAGGATTTAGCTAATATGGCTGCAACTTCACGCGAAACTATTTCTAGAACTTTACATTCTTTTGCAAAGAAACAGCTTATCGAACTTGAAGGCTCGAAATTGAGAATTTTGTGTTACGAAAAATTTAAGGAAGTTTACGGTTAATTTTAATGCCTTTTAAGGTCGATCTTCATATCCACACAAATAAATCCGACGGGGCTTTATCTCCTATTCAAATAGTAAATAAAGCTCTCAAACACAACATTTCTGTTATCAGTATAACAGATCACGATACTGTAGAAGCGTTTCCCGAAGCTGTTGAATACGGGAAAAAACTTGGGATAGAGGTAATTCCAGGAATCGAAACAAGTTCATCAATTAATTCACAGGAAATTCATCTTCTTTCATATTTTTTTGATATAAACAATAAGTCAGTTGCCGATTTTCTTGCTCATTTTACAATTGAACGCAAACAACGCGCTCGTAAAATTCTTACAGAATTACAAAATTTAAATGTAAATATTAATATTGACGATGTAAGGGAGTTTTCAGGGAATTCTCCAATTACCCGCCCTCATATCGCTCAGGCAATGGTTAAAAAAAAATATGTTAGTTCTTTTGGTGATGCTTTTTATAAATTTATCGGAGATAACGGTCCGGCAAATGTAAAAAAAACATTTCTGCCGGTTGATATAGTTACACAAATATTTCATTCTGCCGGAGGACTTGTTTTTTTGGCGCACCCTGTAAATATTAAAGAAGATGACATTATAACCCTTTTCGGACAAGGTATTGACGGCTTGGAAACAATTCACCCGATGTTGTCGCCAAGTCGATCTAAAGTATTAAAAAGTATTGCCGAAAAACATTCTTTGCCCGAATCCGGAGGTTCAGATTTTCATGGAGGAGAAAAAGGGGATGAATCGAACTTCGGAAAATATTATATTTCGCAGAAAAAATTAAATTATATCAAGAATTTTTTATAAAATTAGTTTTAAAAGTTCCGGAGATAGGATGAAAAATATTTTAGAAGGAAAATTATCTGCTAAAGATTTCAAATTTGCTTTGGTAGTTAGCCGCTTTAATGATTTTATTTCACAGAAATTGGTAGAAGGGGCAATCGATTGTCTTGAACGCCATCATGCAGATGAAAAAAATATAACTGTTGTAAAAGTGCCGGGTTCTTTTGAAATACCTTTGGCAGCGGATAAATTAGCCCAGTTAAAAAAATATGATGCAATTATTTGTCTTGGTGCAGTAATAAGAGGCGCAACCCCGCATTTCGATTATGTTGCAGCCGAAGTTTCAAAAGGTGTAGCACAGGTTTCGTTGAAATATTCGATTCCCGTTATTTTTGGAGTTCTTACAACAGATTCAATTGAGCAGGCTATTGAAAGAGCCGGAACAAAATCAGGTAACAAGGGCTGGGACTCTGCCCTTGCAGCAATTGAAATGGCTGATTTAATGAAAAAAATATATTAATTGTTTAAGTATTCGAGGCAATATCGGAAAACTTTTCTACCACATTTATCATTAACTAAAGCGGAACTGCCATGTACAAGAACAAAATAGTTTATTTTTTGTTTTTATCATTATTTGTTTCTTTTAATTTTTCGCAGTGGAAAAATTTATCATCTCAGATTGTTGCTACAGATTTAACCTTAAACAAAAATAAACTTTGGGTTGCAACCGAGGGAGGGGCTTATTGTTTTTCTCCTGAAGATAGTACTTTTGAACAATTTACTCTGACCGACGGACTAAGCAATCAAAATTTATCTGCAATTACCAGCAATAACTTAAACCAAATTTGGATTGGTTCAAAATCAGGAACAATTGATGTATACAATACAGTTTCTAAAGAATTTAGTTCTTTGCTAGACCTTAGCAAGGCAGAAGCCACTTCCAAATCTATTATCAGTTTTTCTTTTTCCGGTGATTCTGTTCTTGCTTTAAGCAATATAGGACTTTCTATAATAAATGCTTCGTCAATTTCTTTCAACGATACATATCAAAATTTTGGAAGCCTGCCCGCAGGAGTTGTTCTTAAAGACACAAAAAAAATAAACGGTTTGCTTTATGTATGCAGTGCAATGGGATTAGCCGTTCAAAAACCGGGAGCAGCAAATTTATTTTTACCTTCTGCATGGGATGTTTTTTTATCAGGAACAGATTGTAAAAAAGTGCTGAAATACAGCAATCAAATTCTGCTTATTTCAAACAATCGGATTATCCGGTTAGTAAATGGCGCTGCAGAAAATTTCATTTTTAATAGCGGAACTGAAAATCTTTTAGATATGTGCTCCGATGGCAACAATCTTTATATTTTATCATCAATTGCTGTTTATAAGTACGATGGGACAAACCTTTCCTCAATATATAATATAAGCGAGAATACTCCTTCAAGGTTATCTGCAAATAACAATATAGTTTATATTGCCGGAAATTCGGGAGTTACAAGAATTAATCAGAATAATGCTTCTTTAATTTGTCCCAACTCGCCCCTTTCAAACTCTTTTGTCGATTTGGCAACCGATTCTGAAGGTAATTTATGGTGTGCCAGCGGAACAGATATAAGCGGAAAAGGTGTATTTAAGTGGGATGGTAAAAAATGGACAAATTACTCTACTAAAAATGTACCCGAATTTAAAAGTAATGCTTTTCATAAAGTTAATACTGCAGAAGATAACAATGTTTTCTTTTCTAACTGGGGACAAGGTTTTACGCAATTAAAAGACGGAAAGTTCACAACCTACGATTACCATAATACAAATCCAAAACTTATAGGCGCACCGGAAAATAACGAATTTGTTGTAATTGAAGATGTTATTAAAGACAACAGCAATAATATATGGATGCTTAACTTTAAACCCGGAAATCAAAGTCCGGTAAGTGTTTTATCTTCAGCAGGTGGTTGGCACCATTTCAGAGTTAAGTCTCCTTTAACAACAAATGATATTGAAGTTAAAGAATTGGTAATAGACAGAAACGGAACAAAATGGTTTATCGGCTTGGAAGGAAATAAAGGATTGATATTTTTTAACGATAAAGGTACTTTGTCTGATTTACAGGACGACAAGTGGGGTTTGCTTACAACTTATGCTGGATTAAACAGTTTGGATCTTTCATGTTTAATACTCGACCAAAAGGGAGAATTATGGATTGGCAGCAGCAAAGGAATTGATATAATACGAGATCCTTCGAAGTTGGATAAATCCGTTCTGATAACAATCCCTTTCGAATTACGATGGCTCGATAATATTGCTGTAACTTCAATTGCAGTTGATCCTTTAAATCAAAAATGGATAGGAACAACAAAAGGCGTTTATCACTATTCCGAAGACGGAAGCGTACTTATTGCCAATTATACATCGGCAAACAGTCCTTTGCCCTCCGATGAAATTATTTCTATCTCTGTTGACGGGAAAAGCGGTATTGTTTATTTCGGAACAAATGCAGGTATTTCTGCTTTACAAACCACATCAGTTTCTCCAAAAGAAAATTTTGAGCAGTTGGGAGTTTATCCAAATCCATTTATTGTTGATGGAACAAATAAAACAATTACAATTGACGGCTTAATAGAAAATTCATCATTAAAAATATTCAATATCTCTGGCTCGTTAATAAATGAACTTGAAAGTCCCGGAGGAGCTGTTGCTTTATGGGACGGGAAAGATATGGACGGCAATTACGTGCCTTCGGGAATTTATATAATTTCAGCATACAATAAAGATGGCAGCGGCGATATCGGTATTACAAAATTAGCGGTTATTAAGAAGTAAAAATGATTGACCTGATCGGATTATCAATTCAATTTGCCGGAAAGTACCTTTTCGAAGATGTTAATCTTAAAATTAATAAAGGCGAAAAAATTGCATTGGTCGGTTCCAACGGTACCGGAAAATCAACGCTTTTAAAATTAATTAAAGGATATGAACTATCGGAAGCCGGAATGGTGCAAAAGCCGAACGGAATTAAAATCGGTTTTCTTTCGCAGGAATTTGTTAATCTCCGCGGTAAAAAAATTAAAGATGAGGTTTTATTTTCGCTCCCCTTTGCTGCCGATATCATTGAGATGGACGAAAAAATAAATCTCCGGCTGCTAATAAAAGATTTGTCTGATGATGAAAGACATAAACTTTTAATACAACAGGGTGAAATAAATCACCGGAAAGAAGAAACCGGATTTTACAGCCTTAATTCTACAATAGAAAAAATCCTAACCGGACTTGGTTTTGCAAATTCCGATCTTGACAGATATACTGACGAATTTTCCGGCGGATGGCAAATGCGTATTGAACTTGCTAAAATACTTGCTGCAGATAACGATTTAATTCTTCTTGATGAACCGACAAACCATCTTGATATTGACTCCTTGCAGTGGCTTATCGATTTTTTTAAAAGTTATCGGGGAACAATAATATGCGTAAGTCACGACAGATATTTTCTTAATCAGATTACTAACAAAACGCTCGAAATATTTAACAGGAAAATTTCTTTCTATAACGGAAAACTTGATTCATTTCTTCAATTCAAAGAAGAACGGGATTTAAGGCTGGAAGAAGAATTAAAACTTCAGCAGAAAAAGATTAAGGCAACACAAGATTTTATTGAACGATTCCGGTATAAAGCAACTAAAGCAAAACAAGTGCAAAGCAGAATTAAGCAGCTTGAAAAAGTTGATATTGTTGATGCTCCTCAGACTGAAAAAGAAATTCGAATTCATTTTCCTGAACCTGTAAAAAGCGGTGTTACTCCCCTTTTGGCATTTGGCATTTCTAAATCTTACGGCAAAAAAAATGTTTTAGATAATATTAATTTTAAAGTTGACCGGGGGGATAAAATTGCATTTGTCGGCCCGAATGGAGCCGGTAAAACCACTTTTGCTAAAATTATTGCCAAAATAATATCATTCGATTCCGGAAGTTTGGAATACGGGCATAACACTTTTATTTCGTACTATGCGCAGGAAGTGGCTGATAATCTTAATACTGACCTCGATCTTATTGAATCGCTATCGGAATGCCAGGAAAACCTTACAGTGCTTCAGATAAGGAAAATATTAGGCTCTTTTTTATTTTCGGATGACGATGTTTTTAAAAAGGTTAAAGTGCTTTCGGGTGGTGAAAAAAGCAGAGTGGCACTTGCAAAAATTTTAATTACAAAAGCCAACTTAATTATTCTCGATGAACCTACAAACCATCTCGATTTTTCTTCTAAAAGAATTCTTCAGCAAGCTCTTACTGATTTTAAAGGAACCGAAATAATTGTTTCGCACGATGTGGAGTTTTTACGCCCCATAGTAAATAAAGTAGCAGAAATTAGAAATAACAAGCTTAAATTGTTTGAAGGCGGAATTGATTATTATCTGTCCAAGACAGGCAATATTCCTGAAAAAGAATTACCCGCTAAAAAAAGCTTTCCTGTATCAGCATTATCCGATAATAAAGATATTAAAAGAATTGAAGCCGAGTTAAGAAATAAACGTTACAAGCTTACAAAAGATTTAAAACAGCAAATTGAAACGCTTGAAATAAACATTCACGATTCCGAAAAGGATATAGTACTCATTGAAAAAGAGCTTGCTGATCCTTCAATTTATTTAAATCCGGAAAATGTGAAAAATAAAAACAAGTTTTACAACGAGCTTAAACTCTCTCTTGAACAAATGCTTGAAAAATGGACTGAACTTCAAGAAGAATTAGAAAACATTGAATCATCCATTGAGAAAGAATTTAAGGAAATTGCAGGATAGGTTTTAGTAATTATTAATATCCATTAAAATTATATTTCCAACTTAAGCATTATACCTTACAGGTTAAAAACAGCAACCTTGAAGGTTAAGCTAATTTTACTCAGCGTTTCTCCCGGTTACTATTAAATAATCAATAACTTTCATTTTATAGTTCGATTTTGCATCTGTGTACTGTTCTTCTGCCTGTTGCTGCAAAGCCTGTGCTTCAAGCAAATCGGATACTGTAATCAATCCGTTTTTAAAGCTGTCCTCATTAACCTTTAAGTTTTCTTCAGCCTGGGTTTTCGCATCCATACTTAACAAATACTGTTTGTACGAATCATTCAAATCCTGCCAGGATTTTTCCATCTGCAATAGAAGAAGTTTTTTTGTATCTTCGAAATTATTCCTTGCAATCTGCTCTTTTATATTCGATTCCTGAATCTCGTGAGAACCTCCCCACCAACCGGATACCGGAATTGAAACCGTACCGAAAGCCAAACCGATATTCCGGCTGTCATTCTGGTCAAATTTCATATACATTCCGCTTAATCCCACTGCAACTTGCGGCAAATATTCTCCATATTTAATAGAAGTATTTAATTCGGCGGCTTCAACGCATTTTTCGAGCATTGAGTATTCATTTCTTTTCAAAAGGGCTACATCTTTATCAACAAAATATTTTGCCGGCAATTCCGATATTTCCAGTTTATCATTAAGGACAATTGAAGAATCATATTCAATTCCGAGATGTCTGCAAAACGCCATTTTCGATAACTTTCTACCGCTGTTTATTTTTGAAAGATTTAACTGAATTTCGCTTAATTTAAGTTTTACTTTCAGAACATCATTTTTCATAATCAATCCCGAACTATATGCGTTTTCGGATTGTAATAATAGCCTTTGCAAAAGCTCTTCATACTTTTTAACAGTCAGATATTTTTCATCAAGGGAAACAACCTGCCAATAATGCTGCCAGGTTTCCAGCACAACTTCATTGCTTACTATACTTTCTTTTTTTTCTGCCACTTCCCTGCCCAGCGAAGCAAGTCTGTTGCCATTGATAATTCTTCCTCCGGCAAAAACAGGTTGAACTATATTTACGTATCCCACGGTTCCATTCTTCATCATTCCAATTGTAGAACTTGGAAGATATGCGTACTGTGTAGCATTTTTCAAATTAGCTTTATTTCCATCATAAACCGGAAGATTTCCGCCGTGATTTTCAATCTCCATCAGATTTTCTTTAGAAGTCCAAATCATTCCTCCTGCGCTTACATCAGGAAAATAGTTTGTAAATGCTGCTTTCCTTGTTTGAGCCGCCGCTTCGGTTTCGAGCTTGCTGTTTTTACTTTCAACATTATTTTCCATTGCCAGCCGGATGCTTTGTTCGAGAGAAAGATAATTTTGCGCAAACAATTCCGACGACAAAATTATTGCAGTAATTATGCTGACATATATTTGTTTCATATTAAATATCCTCTTCAACTTTGTTAAAATCATTTCTATGAAAATAATAGTAAAGTACCGGTAAAACGATTAACGATAAAATAAGTGCAAATAGAAGTCCGAAGCATATTACCGAGCCTAAAGGTCCCCATAAAGACGACCCGCTGACTATCATAGGAATAACCCCGACTGCTGCTGCGGCAGAAGTTAAAAAGATAGGGCGCATCCTTCTTTTCCCAGCCATAATTGCTGCCTCTTCCAAAGTATGTCCGTGTTCCCTTTGCAATTCATTAGCATAAGAAATTAAAATTATACCGTTTCTTACAACAATTCCCATCAAACCGATAAGTCCGATAAACGCTGTAACACTGAAAGGATAACCGGTTATAAACATACCCAAAGCTGCTCCAAAAACGCTTAAAGGCATTGTAAGCATAATCAGTATAGTAGTTTTTATATTCCTGAATTGCGACATTATTATAAGAAATATCAGTACAACACTTACTGCAAGTGCATAATAGAAAGGCGTAATGTACTCAATACTATCCTGATGTTCTCCGCCGTAGCTTATGCTTATTCCATCCGGTAAATCCATTTCTTCAATTGAGTTACGAGCCTTGTCAAATATTTTTGAAGCATATTTATCTCTGTCAATATCTGCTAAAACCGTTAAAGTTCTTATTCCGTTTCTCCTTACAATCTGACCTTCTGTCCATCCGGGTTTCAAATCCGCTATTTGTCTAAGCGGAACAGAAGTAACCGCATAAGGTGATGTTATGTATTGGTTTCTGATTGTTTCCGGATTGCACCTGCTGTTTTTTGCTATTTTCAGATTTACGTTTACGGGATAATCGCCTTCCCAAATTGTTGATATCGGAAATCCTTTTGTGCCTAACATTAAAGAGTAGCTTATTATAGAATTCGAATATCCTAATCTTGCTGCCTCGTCTCTTTTAATTGCAAGGTCTATCGATTGAACCGGGTGGTCAAAATCAGTTCTGGTCATCGAAACACCTTCAATACCGGTAAGAATATTTTTAACTGAATCGGAAATTTGCTTTATTGTTTTTATGTCGTTTCCCGATATTCTTATTTCGATAGGAGCTTTAGATACAGCCATTTCAAGCTGCTTCCATCTTATATCCGCTTCGGGAGCAATTGTTCTGTATTTTTTTGTGTATTCGTCAAGAATTTCAACAGTTGCTTCATTCGATTCTGTAAGCACAACAAATTGTCCGTAATTCTTTCCGGGAAAATTCGGCGCATATAAGGCGTTAAACCTTGGTGAGCTTGTCCCTACAAAAGATGTAACAACCTGAATTCTTTTATCCTTTGATAAAATTTCCTCAATTTCTTTCATAACTTTATCTGTCTGCTTCAAAGAATAACCTGATGGCAGATACACTTCAACCGCAAACTGATTTCTTTCGATTTTTGGGAATGACTGCTGAGGTGTGATTGCCAGGATTAATAATCCGATAATAAAAGTTAATCCTCCAACAAAAACCACCAATTTTTTCTTTGTAAATACTTTTTCAAGCAATTTATCGTAATTATTCTGAAGAATATCCAAAAACGATTTTTCCCCGGAATCTTTCTTTTTATTATTTATCCCGGTTTTGATAAACATATAACTTACAAGCGGTGATAAAGTTACCGAAATGATTAAGGATATAGCAAGCGCAAATGTTATTGTAATTGGCAACGACCTTACAAAATCTCCGGCAGTGCCAATCATAAAAAACTGAATCGGAATAAAGCATGCAATTATTGTAAGTGTTGCTGTAAATACAGATGCAAAAAGTTCAGTTACACTTTTTGATGCAGCCTCGCGCGGCGAAATTCCCTTGTCCAGTTTTTCAACATAATTATCAATTATTACTATTGCATCATCAACACTTATTCCTAAAACAATAATCAATCCTGCCAGCGATACAGTTTGAAGATCCATTCCGATTGCCCACATTATCCCGATTGCAGTTAAAATTGAAGTCGGAATGGCAAGCGCCGCAATTCCTGCAATTCTTCCGGGAAGAAGCAAAATTGTAACTAATATTACAGAAATCATCGCTATTAAAAACTCTTTTAGGAAATTACCAATTGCGTGCGAAACAAAATTGGGGACATCTGAAATAGTTATTAGTTTCACATCCTGAGGCAGCGAATTTGTGAATTTCTCCACAGCGTCGCTTACCTCGCCGCCAAATTTTACGATATTATATCCTGGTTTCATCTCTAAGGATACAATAAGACATTTCTTTCCGTTAACTCTTACATAAGAATCTGGATCAGGATATTCCCGAACAATTTTTGCAACATCTTTAAGTCTGATTACATTGCCCGAAGGATCGGAAAAGACAATTTGATTTGCAATATCTTCTTCGGATTTGAAATTCAAAGGTACTCTTACCGGATAAATAAGATTTCCATCATCTATCTCGCCGGAATAATTTACTGTGTTTTGCGGAACAATTGAAGTAAAAACCGTAAGAGGTTTTATTCCATAATTTTTAATTTTATCTTCATCCAGATAAACGCTGATTTGTTCTTTCTGCAGTCCGTAATGTTTAACTTTGGATACCGATTCCACTCTTCTTACATCTTTTTCGAAATCCTTAACATACATTTCCAGTTCTTTATATGTTTTTGTTTCGGACTGTACGGCAAACAAAAGTGCGGAAGTATTTCCAAAATCGTTATCAGCAGTTAATGAGGAAACCCCTGAAGGAAGTTCTTTTTTAAGTTCATCCAGACCTTTGCGAAGTTTTACCCAGAAAGCATCCGGATCGTTTTCGCTTTCAGAAACTTCAACATAAATTACCATAACGTTTTCTTTTGAAACCGAATAAGTTTTTGCTCTTTCAACAGATTTGTATTCGAAAAGGTAGTTTTCAACTTTTGTTGTTAATTGTTCTTCCACCTGGTTAGATGATGCACCCGGAAAAACACCTACAATTATCCCTTGTCTGATTGTAAATGCCGGAAATTCATCTCTTGGCATTTCTATCAATCCCAAAATTCCTATCAGAATGAAAATACCCGTTATTATAAAAATAAGCTGTTTATGATGAAGTAAAGATTCTATTAATTCAAATTTGTTTTTCATTTTTTTTGTCCGATTAATTGTTAATTATACGAACAAGTGAATTATTTACCATTTTTTGCTGTCCCGATACAACAATTTCTTCACCGGCATCCAACCCGCTTTTTATTTCAATGCCGTTTTTTAATATTTCCCCTGCTTCAACATACTTGCGAACAGCTCTGTTTTTAAGTGTATCAACTGAGAATACAAAATTTTTACCAGCTTCGTCAACCATCAAAGCTTTATTCGGGATAAAACACCTGTTTGTTTCATCTTTTCTTTCTATTACTGCGTTGCAAACCATCCCTGGTTTAATTTGATAACCTGTGTTAATTATTCCTGCTTTTACTTTGTAAGAATGCGAAAGCGGATCGGCAACGACACCTACTTCTTCAATTATTCCGGTAAAAACAGCATTTTTTAACGCAGATATTTTAATTTTAGCTTTCTGTCCGTTTTTAACACTCGATATTTCGTTTTCAGGAACAGGAATCCGGGCAAACACTTTTTCAATTTTAACAATGTTTATGGAAGTTACATTCGGCATTGCAATCATTCCCGGATCTATTGAACGCTTGCCGATAATTCCGCTTTCAGCAGCAAAAAGCTTACAATCATCTGCATTTTTTTTTGCTATGGCTGCAGCTGCCTTTGCTTTTTGAAGATTTGCTTCAGCCTCAATAAATTTTATCTCCGGGAGATTTCCGTTTTTATACATCGGGGAAAGTCTTTCGTACGCATCCTCTGCTTGTTTGAGAGTTGCTTCAGCCATTTCAAGAGAGCTTTTTGCCGTACTTGCATCCAATTCCGCCAGCAACTGACCTTTTTTTATATAGTCCCCTTCCGATACATAAACTCTTGATACAGTTCCAATTACCGAAAAACTCATCGGTATAGATTCCGATTCTTCTATTGTTCCACTGTAAGCAAAAGCTTCGTTTTCTGAAATAGTGCTTACTTTTATTGTTTTCACTCTAATTTCATTAGTTTGAGTAGTTTCTGAATTGTCATTTGAGCACGATTGTACAAACCAAGTTAATGCAAATAACAATGCAAATGTGAATATTTTGTACGATTTCATATATTCCCTTTTAGATTATTTGACTTTTTAAGTTTTTTGTTCGACACTTTACAAATTTTTAAATGCCGCTTGTAATAAATTTTACTGCTATATCAATCTGCTCATCGTCGTCAACATCAAAAAACAAATACAAGCTTAAGGCTCTCACAATACCAATTAAAACATCTGCAGCTTTTTTTAAATCATTTGCCTTTAAATAATTAAGCTCTCCCGATTTTTGTCCTTCAATCAATATTTCCATAACAATATCTTCTTGCCTATCTGCCAAATATTTCTGAATCTCGTTTAAAAAATGTTTATTTGCTTTCAATTCACCTTTTGCAAGAGGATAAATACTTACAGTATTTTTAATCTCTTTTATCATAGTGATAAGGTATAACTTCAGTTTTTCCTTTGCACTTTTTTCAAGTTTAATTACACTTTGCACTTTTATTAAAATTGCTGTAAACTCTTGTTTAGCAATCGTTTCAAAGATTTCTTCTTTGTTTTTAAAGTAATAATAAAGAGTGCTTTTGCCTTTTCCTGTTTCGCGGGCAATATCTTCCATTGTACTTTTATTTAAGCCCCACTTTTGAAATACAATTCTGGAAGCATCTAAAATACTTTTCTTTACGTCTTCATCTTTTTCCACTTTTCGACCTTTTTCGTTTTCTGGTCGGTAAAATAGTTTTAATTTTTCTAAAAAGCAAATCCTATTTCAATATTATAATTTCATCCTTTAAAAATGAGATTAATCACACATTGAATTATCATCTCATACTTTTATAAACATTTATCAAATTATTTGTTGATGAATCGTGGGAAATGATTTTTTCATCATTCTCTAATTCAGGAAGTATCTTGTTAGCTAATTGCTTGCCAAGTTCAACACCCCACTGATCGAAACTAAAAATATTCCAAATAATTCCCTGAACAAATATTTTGTGTTCGTACATCGCTATCAAACTTCCTAAAGTACGTGGAGTAATTTTTTTAACAAGAATAGAATTTGTTGGTCTGTTTCCTTTAAATATTTTATGCGGAAGGAGTTTCTTAATTTCATCGTCGCTTTTACCAGCTGTTTTTAATTCTGCAATTACTTCCACAGCAGTTTTTCCCATCATTAAAGCTTCAGGCTGTGCAAAAAAGTTTGCCAGCAGTTTTTGGTGGTGGTCTCCAACTGGATTATGCGATAAAGCTGGAGCAATAAAATCGCAGGGTATTATTTTTGTACCTTGATGAATTAATTGATAAAATGCATGCTGCCCGTTAGTACCTGGTTCGCCCCAAATAATAGGTCCTGTTTGATAATCAACTTCATTTCCACTACGGTCAATATATTTCCCGTTACTTTCCATATCGCCTTGCTGGAAATATGCTGCAAATCTATGAAGATATTGATCGTATGGAAGAATTGCGTGGGACTCTGCACCAAAGAAATTATTGTACCATATTCCCAATAATGCTAAAATAACAGGAATATTCTTTTCGAACTCAGTTTCATAGAAATGTATATCCATTGCGTGAGCCCCTTCCAATAGTTCTATAAACCGATCGAATCCGATTGTACAAGCAATGGGAAGACCTATGGCTGACCAAAGTGAATATCTTCCGCCAACCCAATCCCAAAAGCCAAACATATTTTCAGTATCAATCCCAAATTCGCTAACTTTTTGTGCATTTGTGGAAATTGCAATAAAATGCTTTGGAATATGAATTTCTGAACCCGTTTTATGCACAAACCATTCCCTTGCAGTATTTGCATTTGTCATCGTTTCCTGAGTTGTAAATGTTTTGGAAGCAATCATAAATATTGTTGTTTCCGGATCAACATTTTTTAATGTTTCAACTATATGTGTTCCATCCACATTTGATACAAAATATGTATTTATTCGAGGAACTTTATAAGCTTTTAATGCTTCGGTTACCATAAAGGGACCAAGATCCGAACCGCCAATTCCAATATTAACAATGCTTTTTATTCTTTTCCCTGTATATCCTTTCCATTCTCCCGAAATAATGGAATTGGAAAACTTTTCCATTTTATTTAAAACAAAATTAATTTCAGGCATTACATCTTTTCCGTCAACATAAACAGGATTTCCTGAACGGTTTCTTAAAGCAGTGTGCAAAACAGACCTGTTCTCCGTTGCATTTATTTTATCTCCGCTGAAAACTTTTGTAATTGAATCCTTCAAATCACATTCATCAGCAAGTTGAAGTAAAGGTTCTAAAATCGAATCATCAATAATATTTTTTGAATAATCCACATACATATCTTCAAACTGAAGTGAATATTTTTCCGCACGTTCAGGGTTTCTTTCAAACATTTCATTCATTGTGGTCTTTTTAATATTCAAATAGTTTTCAGATAGCTTTTGCCAAGCTTTTGTTTTTGCAGGATTTATTGCCTTTAACATATTTTCTCCGGGATGATAGAACAAATTTTATATTAAACAAAAAGCCGCATAAAGCGGCTTTTTTTATTGATTAATGCTCAAATTCTATTAAAAGTTGACCTTTAGCGACCATATCACCTTCTTTTATATAAATCCTTTTAATCCGGCAATCATTTACGCAACGAATTTTATTATGCATTTTCATTGCTTCAAGAATTAAAAGCTCTGTATCCTTTGCAACTTTTTGTCCCTCGCTTATAAATAGTTTAACAACTGTACCCGGAATAAATGCTCTTAATTCATTAGGGTTAACCGGCTTGAACTTTTTACGGTTCAAATATTTCCTTGTAATAACTGTTTCGTAAGCGGTATCATCGATAACAATACTTCTATAATTTTTATTTTCCATTAAAATGGCGGAACTCCATGTTTCTTATTAATTCTTATTTCTTTTTTATTGGCTGCAAGTTTTAGTGAATGCATTATATAGCCGCGTGTTTCTTCGGGATTAATAACTGCATCAATATGACCTGCTTGTGCTGCAACATAAGGATTTGCAAATTTTTGAGTATATTCAGCAATTTTTTGCTTGCGCATCATTTCCGGATCTTCTGCTTCTGTAATTTCTTTTCTGAAAATAATATTAGCAGCACCTTCAGAACCCATCACGGCTATTTCGGCAGTAGGCCAAGCATAAACAAAATCAGCGCCTAAATGCTTTGAACACATAGCAATATAACCGCCGCCATAAGCTTTACGTAAAATTACAGTAATTTTTGTGACGCTTGCTTCGCTGTAAGAATACAATATTTTTGCGCCATGTCTTATAACTCCGGCATGTTCCTGATCAACACCAGGCAAATAACCCGGTAAATCAACTAATGTTACCAATGGGATATTAAATGCATCACAATAACGGATAAATCTTGCTGCTTTATCCGAAGAATCAACATCGAGTACGCCTGCCATATATAAAGGCTGATTTCCAACAATTCCAACAGTCTGGCCTTCAATACGTGCAAACCCAACAACAATATTCTGTGCCCAGCCTTCCTGAACTTCGAAGAAATCAGAGTCATCGGCAAAAGCTCTAATAATATCTTTAATATCGTATGGTTTATTTACTTGTGCTGGTATAACTTTATCAATTTCAAGCTTTGTTTTTGGTAATCTTATATCTGTTTTTCTTGCTCTGGTATAATTATTCCAAGGAATATAGGAAAGTAGTTTTTTAACCTGATCGAAACATTCTCTTTCATTGGAAGCAAAAAAATGAGCATTTCCAGTTACCTCGGTCTGAACACGCGCTCCGCCGAGGTCCTCCATTGTTACTTCTTCGCCTAAAACCGTTTTTATAACTTCTGGACCAGTAATAAACATTTTTGAAATCTGATCAACTACAAAAACAAAATCGGTTAAAGCAGGTGAATAAACCGCACCGCCGGCACAAGGTCCTAAAATTACAGATATTTGCGGTATAACTCCCGAAGCTAATGTATTGCGATAGAATATTTCACCGTATCCTGCAAGTGAATTTACACCTTCCTGAATACGAGCTCCGCCTGAATCGTTTATTCCAATTAACGGTACACCCATTTTTATTGCATGATCCATAACTTTGGTAATTTTTCGAGCGTGCATTAATCCCAAAGAACCTCCAGCAACTGTAAAATCCTGTGCAAAAATACAGACCGGCTGACCGAATATTGTTCCCGTACCAGTTACTACACCGTCGGCAGGCAATGATTTTTTATCCATATTGAAATCTTTGCAATTATGCTCAACAAACAGATCTAATTCGTGAAAAGAATTATCATCAAGCAGATAATTAATTCTGTCGCGCGCTGTCATTTTACCAAGCGAGTATTGTTTTTGAATTGCTTGAACTCCCCCGCCTTCTTTTACTTTCGATTTTCTTGTAAAAAAATCGAATATTTTACTTGCTATAGACATTTTCTTTCCCTTCTCTCCTTTAAATTAATTTCAATTAAATTACACAAGAATCTTATCTGCGTGATATACATCCGAAAAAACTTCACTTTTAATAGATTCTGCGTTTTTTCTTGCTTCGGCGAGTGATTTTAGAACATATCTTCTTGCAATAAATACTTTTGAAGGTTCAGTTTCTGCTTCTTCAAGAAGAAGGTAGCCGATAAATATATAACTGTAAAGTTCAACTAAATCTTTTGCAGCAACATCCTGATAGTTGTTATCTTTTTTATCCATAACATATTTTAAGCACTCGTTGAATATTTCACGGATTTCAGCAATGTTTACTGCTAACGAAGCCAATGCTCCTTTATATTCCTTTGCAGCTTTTTTATTAAAATAATCTGAAAGAACGTCATTAATTACTCCACCGGAAGCAGCAACTATCTGCAATTGGGAAGTACCTTCGTATATGTTTGTAATTCTTGCATCTCGGGCTAAACGTTCTACCTTAAATTCTTTCATATAGCCAGTTCCGCCATGTATCTGCAGAGCATCATAAGTAATTTTATTTGCTCCTTCAGCAATAAGATATTTACATAAAGGTGTTAAAAGGTTTGCAATTTTTGTATAATTCTTAAGATTTGCAGTTTCTTCTGTTACTGAAAGACCTTTTGCTTTCATTCTTTCAATTTTTTCTTCAGTCAGTTCTTTTCTATCAACTAGCACAGCCGTGCTGTAATAAAGACTTCTGTTGGCTTCTAAAAGTACTCTCATATCAATAAGCATATTGCTTACAGCAGGTATGTTATAAATTGACTTTCCGAATTGTTCTCTTTCTTTTGCATATTTCAAGGCTTCTTCGTAAGCCGCTTGCGAAATTCCCAATGCCTGCGCCGAAACGCCCATTCTTGCACGATACATAAGATCGAATACATATTTAATAAGTCCGAATCTTCTGTTTCCAATAAGTTCTGCCGGCGTGTCGTTAAACTGTAATTCACATGTCGGAGAACCGTGAATTCCTAATTTATGCTCAATGCGCCGGACTTTTACAGTTTCATCACCATAGCATACAAAAAGACTTAAACCTCTAGCATCTTTTGTGCCTTCTTCGCTGCGGGCTAAAACAAGCAGAACATCTCCGTTTCCGTTTGTAATAAATCTTTTAACTCCTTTAAGAAACCATTGTCCTTTTTCATTTTGATAAGCCTGAAGTTTACAAGCCTGCAAATCGGAACCTGCATCAGGTTCTGTTAAGGCCATTGCACCTGTATGTTCGCCTGTAGTAAATTTTGGCAGATACTTTTGTTTTTGTTCTTCCGAACCGAATTTTCTTATTGTATCGGCAATATCCTGCAAACCGAAAATGTTCATCAACGAAGCATCTGCCCGTGCAACCACCTCAATTGCCATAACATAAATTACAAAAGGGAAATGTAATCCGCCGTATTTTTTGGGGAGTATCATTCCCATCAAATCGGCTTGCGAAAGCTGTTTTAAGTTTTCTTTTGTACCGTCGGCATATTCAACTTTTCCGTTTTTATACATTGCACCCTGCTCATCAACGCTTGCAGCTCTTTCTGCAATGTAATTTGCGGCTATATCTCCGGTTACTTCAAGAATTTTACGATAATTTTCCATTGCATCTTCGTAATTAACCGGAGCATAATTATATTTTTTTGATTCTTCGTAATTATCTTCAATAATTTCAACTATATCTTTAATATTTAATTTATTAAAATGATATAAAACGTCGGGATTATCCAGGAAGTAATTTGGCATTTTTTCCTCTACTTCAATTTTTGTTTATAAGTTTCAATTAATAATGGAATTACTTGAACTGCATCGCCAACAATTCCATAATGAGCAATTTCAAATATGGGAGATTCGGAATTGTTGTTTATTGCAATTATCTTGTTTGATTCCTGCATTCCGGCACGATGCTGTATTGCGCCGGATATTCCTACTGCGATATATAGTTTCGGACGAACTGTAACACCAGTCTGCCCTATCTGCCTGTCGGGAGTTACAAATCCTGCATCAACAGCGGCGCGGCTTCCTGCAACTTCCCCGCCAAGTACGTGGGCAAGTTCTTCAAGAAGTTTAAAATTCTCTCTTGTTCCTAATCCATAACCTCCTGCAACAATAATAGGAGCAGCTTTTAAATTAACTTTATTTTCTTCCCTGTGCTGTTCAATTATTTTAATTAATTCATCAATAGGATCAGAAATATATTCAACTTCTGTTATATTTATTTTATTAGGCGATTTAAGTGGAGATAATTCCATAACTCCTTCGCGGACTGTTGCCATCTGAACGGGATTTTCGGGAGTAATAATAGTGGCAATAATGTTTCCTCCGAAAGCCGGACGTATCTGCAAAAGTATTTTAGGATATTCATTTTTCAAATACACAACATCATCTATCTGCAAATCTGTGCAATCGGCTGTTAATCCGCTTAAAGTATTTGAAGCAACACGCGGAGCAAGATCCCGGCCAATAACAGTAGCTCCAAAAAGTACAATCCTCGGCTGATAGGTTTTTATGAGATCATTCATTATTCTGCTGTATGGCATTGTTAAATATTGTTCCAATGCCGGGTTATCTATAATATAACATTCGTTTGCACCATATTTGAATGTCTCTTCCGCAATATTTTTAACATTATGTCCGATAACAATGGTTCTAACTATACCGTCCATATCGGCAGCCAGCTTTGCGGCTTTACAGGTAAGTTCCATACTTACATCTGCAGGTTTTCCGTTTCTGTTTTCAATAAATACCCAGACTTCATTTTTTTCATTTTTCATTTCCGTTACCCTAAAATATGGTCAGACATAAGTTTTTCAATAAGTTCACCCAAACCTTCACGGGTTGGTGCAATTTTCACTTTATCGCCGCCGCCGGCTAAAACTACCGATTCAACTTTATGAACCTTTGTTGGCGATCCGCTTGTTCCGCATCTTTCAGCATCAAGTTGTAAATCATCCATCGTTAAAGTATTTATAAAAAGATTTTTATCCTTGTATTCTTCTAAAAGTTTATCGATATAGAGCAGAGAATTATCTTCAACCATTTTTTCAAGATCCATAAGAGATTTTGCACCTTTGTATGCCATTACTCTTTTTGCAGAAAAAGGTCGTGGATTTACTGCATCTTTCAATACTGTAATAAGAACAGGAAGTTTGCTTTCCAAAACTTCAAAACCGCCGTCAATTTTCTTTTTAATTCTTATTTTATCTTTTTTGATATCAACAATTTCTTCGGCATAAGTAATTTGAGGTATTTTCAATTTTTCGGCAGTCTGCGGTCCTACTTGTGCAGTATCGCCATCAATTGCCTGTCTGCCGGCAAATATAAAATCGTAATCACCAATTTTTTTTATTGCTTCGCTGAGTACATACGAAGTTGCAAGGGTATCCGAACCGGCAAACTTTCTATCGCTTATTAAATAAGCTTCATCTGCTCCCATATACAAACATTCACGCAACATATCCGATGCTCTGGCAGGACCCATTGTAACAACTGTTACTTTCCCGCCATGTTTCTCTTTTATCTGAAGTGCAAATTCAAGAGCAACCTGATCTTCGTAATTAAATATTGCAGGTAGTTTTGCACGGTTAACAGTACCGTCATCTTTCATAACTTTACCCGAAATATTTGCAGTATCAGGCACTTGTTTAACCATAACAATTGAATGAAACATACTGCTCCTTAATTATTATTTATTCTTTTTAATTTTCTGCTAACACATAAAAATACAGTTAGTAAAAATAGAAATAATACTTAATATTCTCCAATATTTTTTATTAAGCCGATAAAAGCTTAAAAAGATATCTTTTTTATTAGATTGATTGTAAAAATTTTTCTGTGATCTTCGATAATGAAATTAATAAAAATTTGCACTTTTTGTGATTTAAATTACATTGGAGTAAAATTGAAATCAACGATAGTATTTTTACTGCGATTTTTAATTTTATTTATGTTTTTATCCGTTTCAAGCGGACAAAATATATGGCGTTATACAATTCAGGATAAAATTAAAATCAGAGATATTCCGGAAATATATACTTCTCTCGATTCTTTAATTATCAAAGAGAATGGAATAACCGAAAATATCGTAAATAAAATTCGTGAAAGTTTTTGGCTAGTTGGAAAGATTGAACCGTCCAACAGCAACGATGTTTTGGAAATTGATTTCAGTTTCTTCGGCAGCACTATAGTTTATTACGGAAATGAAATTATTTACCGCGAAGGTTTTAAAAATGATTCGAGCGATGTATTTAAACCTGAGATTGCAAAAAACAGAAAAATCTTGATTTCTCCCGATAAAAACGATGCTAAGTTTATTGCAATTTATTACAATATAAAAAATATTGACAAGCACTCCAAGTTTTTAAGATTCAAAAACATTTGGGATTATTTTAGTATAAAAGTTGCAAATATTAACGCAAAAGTTGAAAAACCATTACAAGGTTTAGATACCGGAATATTCAGTTTTTATGCTTTTTTATCTTTTTCTTTGATATTCTTAATTTTTTATTTTTTTAATAGAAGAAAATCATTCTTGTTCTTTAGCTTTTATCTCTTTGGTTCATTTATATTTTTTCTTGCAGCTTTTTATCCCGATTCGTTCATTTTTTTTGATAATGATTTTTCGAATAAAACAGCTTTAGCCGGATTACTGCTTTCTTCTGTTATGATGCTTTTATTTTACCAATTTGTTATTAACGAATCTTTTTCCAAATCAGTTTGGATTTACGTTTCAGCAACTTCGGCAGCATTTATTGTTAACTTAGTTTATCCTCAATTCGAATACTCTCCGCATTTTATAATATTAGTTTTTGCAGGTATTTGTATAATTGCCTCAAAAAATTCTTACGTTATTTATAGTCAAAATTACAATGGCAGTAAATTTATTATTATATCCGGAGTGGTATTTACAATTAATTGGATTCTAATTCTGGCAAATTTTGCAAATCAGCTTTTCTTCGGGGATGCAATTTTTATCATTGTAAATGTAAGTCAGATTTTAACTTTAATAAATGTTGCTGCAATAGCTTTATATCTTGCAAAAATGTTCAGCGAAAGAAGCCGATTATTGGAATCGAAAATTGAAGATTTGCAGAATCAGAATGAAAAAGCAATTCAAAAAGAAAAAGAATATAAGAAAAAAGAGATAGCCCAAAGGCTTTTAGAAGCCGAAAACACAAGAAAAGAAAATGAAGTTGAAGAAGCCCGACAAATACAACTTTCTTTAATTCCTAACACTTTTCCTGAAATGCCCAATATTGATATTGATGCTTATATGAAAACCTCAAATGAGGTTGGTGGTAATTATTTCGATTTCTTTCTTGATGAAGAAGAAAAAGCGCTTACCTTTATAATAGGCGATTCTAACGGCAGAGGAATAAAATCAGTAATTATGACTGCAGCAACAAAAAGTCTTTTTTTAACAAACGGAAGTAACGAAGAGCTTGGAAATCTGATATCGGAATTTGATTATACGCTTTCGAAATTAGGCTCCGGTATTCTTACAATGGCATTAACAATTGGAAGGATAAAAGGAAATATACTCGAGATTATATCCGCTGGAATGCCTGCTATACTGCTTTACCGATCAAAGACATCCGAAATCGAACAAATTTTATTCAGAACTTCGCCAATAGGTAGTATATCCTATAATGAATTCGAAACAAAACATTTTATTTTTAATAAAGATGATATCATTTTAGTAATGACCGAAGGATTTCCCAAATTAGAAAATCCTCAGGGAGAAAAGTTAAACTATTCGCGTATAATTGAAATTATGAAAGGTGTTGTTAATAAACCGGTTAAAGAAATTGCTGACGAACTGACAAATAGTATAAGAGTTTGGAGCGACAGTAAAGTTCCAAGCGATGACGTGAGCTTTCTTTTGTTTAAGTTTAAATAATGTGCTATTATTTATCACTATTGAACTTTTTTATATACTTAATTAGTATAAACGGGTAATTATCGTAAAATATTTAAAAGTGATTAATATTACATATAAAATTTTGCACTACAATTTAGCTGTCTTTTTTGCGATAATTTGTGTAAATTAAATGTTATTTTATAAAAATTTTCTGAGGAAAATATGACTTACTAAATTCAAAAATTGTTTTGCCGCAGTAAAATAATTTTTTTATTTATGATAATAATCAAGGAGGATTTGATTTGCAAATAGTTAAGCAATACACCAACCGCGAAAGCCAGTCTTTGGACAAATATTTACAAGAAATTGGCAAGGTCGATTTAATAACGCCTGAAGAAGAAATAATTCTTGCAAATAAAATTAAAGAAGGCGATCAGCTGGCACTTGAAAAATTAGTTAAAGCAAATTTAAGATTTGTTGTAAGTGTTGCCAAACAATATCAAAATAAGGGTTTATCGCTCAGTGATTTAATTAATGAAGGTAATTTAGGATTAATTAAAGCTGCTAAACGTTTTGATGAAACAAGAGGTTTTAAATTTATTTCTTATGCTGTATGGTGGATCCGTCAGTCAATTCTTCAGGCAATTGCCGATCAATCAAGAATGGTAAGACTGCCATTGAACAGAGTTGGCGAATTAAACAAAGTTGTTAAAGCTTCTATTGCTCTCGAACAAGAATACGAAAGAATTCCCAGCAATTCTGAAATTGCTCAGAAACTTGATATGGATATTGACGAAGTTGCCAATGCACTAAAAAATTCGGGCAGGCATATATCAGTTGATGCCCCTATCGGACAAGGTGACGATAGCAAAAACAGTTTGCTGGATATTATGGCAAACGATCAGCAGCCTTCACCAGATACAAGTTTAATGACTGAATCTCTTAAAGATGATATTGAAAGAGCTATTTCAACATTATCGGAAAAAGAAGCTAAAGTCATCAGACTTTATTTCGGACTTAACAGTGAACACTCTGCTACTTTAGAAGAAATTGGCGAAATACTTAATCTTACCCGTGAAAGAGTGAGACAGATAAAAGAAAAGGCTTTAAGACGCCTGAGACATACTTCGAGAAGTAAAAATTTAATTGCCTATTTAGGCTGATAACAAAAAACCCCGGATTGCCGGGGTTTTTTGTTTCATCAAATAGATAATCTTATCTTCCAATCTGATCAAGTTTTTCTTTCTTTGCCATAAGTTCTTCTTTAGTTTCCTTTCTGTTAGGATCCAATATAATCGCTTCAGTAGGACAAGCAGAAATACACTGAGGTTCATCATAAAAACCAACGCATTCAGTACATTTATCAGGAACCACATAAGTATAATCATCCGATAATGCAGGATTTTCTTTTCCGCCTAAAACCCAGGGAGTTCCAGCTTCATAAATAGCTTCATTAGGACATTCTGCTTCGCAAGCGCCGCAAGAAATACATTCATCTGTAATTAAAACAGCCATTCTTTAACCTCATTAAATTTAATAATAGAATAATTTTTATTTTTGTATCCGAAAACTTACTAATCTTTTTTTTTTTTACAAAGTTTTAATTATTGTAATAATTATAGCATTAAACTTTTTAATGCTAATTTCGATAATATTAAAAAAAAGTGACATGGAAATAACTGATACTCATATATATACCGAAATGCTTAAAAATATTGAGCAAGGAAACAACGTTCTATCTAATATCGGTTTTAAAATATTAAAAAATCAAATGGAAATGGATCAGCAGATTATTAATATGCTTATATCTAATCAGCCACAGCAGGTTACACCTAAAAGTCCTAATTCAACATTTGAATATATTGCTTAATTTTAAATACTTTTTCTCTGTCGTAATAAACTGAATAAATGGTTAAGCGGCATACCTTTCATTTTTTTATAAACTTTCCTGAAACCATCACCGTAAATTATACTATTATCTTTCATAATAAATTCTTTAATAACTTTTGCATCTTCCGAATTATTGTTCCGCAGATAATGATAGCTTAAATAGTTACAGCTACCTTCAATAAAATCATCATCCTGCTCCCCTTTTGTATTTTGCGTTATCCATATATGCATTAACTCGTGAGCAATTGTAGATTCTATAAATACAGCAGGAATATTATTCAATATATATATTGAGTGCTTTGTCCAGGATTTGTTTTTTGCCAAACCGATAATCGTCTTTTTATCCGAAACACAAAAACCTTTCATATTTTCCATATAGCTATCACCGGCAGCTTTTTTCAGTATCTTTCTATCGGCAGAAAATATTTTTATATCTTTAGTAATAATTTTAAATCCGTCTTTGTTCAATTGGGATAAAACTTTTTTATAAAGATTATTTATTTCTTTTTCGGATTTAACAGCATTTTTTAAGCAAATATTGCACAAGTTTCTTCCGTCGGATATAACTTTCCCTCCGCCAGTAATTGCACTGCAAATCAGCCGTCTGCAATTATCGCATTTGGGATATTCTTTTTCGTGAATAGCGTGATACGAATTCCCGTAAAAGTCATTAAAATATTCATCGTTTATAACTTCGCGGCAAATACTGCATTTTAGTGCTACCCTTTCATTAAAACATTCGGGATGGTATTTTTTCCCGTCTTTTACAATGTATTCCGATTCAATCGCTTTCTTGCATACTTCGCATTTCCCTATAAATACCTCGGCATAACAAGAAGAATGGTAATACTTATTAGATTCTTTATGATAATTTCCTTCAATCATTTTACCGCATTTTTCACAGATAAAGCATTGGGAATGAAAATACTTATTATCAATTTTCAGATATGTTCCTTCAATCTTTTTATTACATCCGCTGCAAATTATATTCTGAGCATAATTAGATGTAATAATAAGAAGCGACCAAATTAAGAGTAGTAATTTTAAGGGATTGTGCATGTTTATTATATTTTATTAATATGATAGAAAATTTAAATAAATCTGGGAATTAAATCCGTAAAATTATCTATTAAAAGTTAAAATTACTTCTGTACCCTGACCTTTAACACTTTTTATCGTAATATTAATTTTATTGAGTTCGCAGTATTTTTTAACTAAGGCCAAACCTAATCCATTACCTTCAAAGCTTCTTGTATATCCTTGTTCTTCCTGAGAAAACGTATCAAATACATAAGGCAAATACTCTTTTGATATACCTATTCCTGTATCGGAAATAACAACTGATATTTTTTCTTTTTCTTTTAAAATAGTAGTTCTTATAACTCCATTTTCAGTAAAGCGTGCTGAGTTATTATAAATATTTTCAAATATTTGCTTTATCGAAAAGATATCGGCTGTTACAACAGCTCTTGTTTGATTTTCAATTTCAAAGTTTATTTTTTTCGTTAAGCATAAATCAGAATATTTTTTTGCAAGAGGGTTGATAATATCCTTTACCAAATCAATTATTTCGGGTCTTCCTGCGTATGTGCCGCTTGATACTTCCGATAAGTTAACCATCAAATCGATAGTTCGGATTAGTCTGTTTGCCGCTTTGTCAATTACTTTAAAACCGTAATCTATTTCTTCAGCTTCTTCCCGACTGAATTTAGATAATATTTCTTCTCGGTAAATATTTGTAAAATTAACAATTGTATTTATAGGTGTACGGACTTCGTGCGAAATTTGAGAAAGGAAATCACTTTTAAGCTTATCCGACATTTCAGCTTTAATCTTTGCATTCCTTAAATCGTCTTCCATTTTTTTATGAACTGACATATCCCTTAAGATGCACATAAGCAAAAGATCGCCATCAACTAAAAGTGTTTTTGCAGCTGCTTCAACAGGAATTTCAACACCGTCGCAGCGTTTAATTTTATTTTCAAATCTTCTCGGATATTTTTTTACATAAAGGCTTTTTTCTTCTGTTTTAAATTCACGCAAATATTCTTCGTTATCATTCTGCGGGAAAAGATCATTTTGAAATTTTCCTACAATTTCATCGTGTTCGCCTTTTAATAGTTCAGAAGCAAAAGGATTTGCATAAAGGACCATACCAGTGTTAGGGTCTACAAGAATTATGGCATCCGGAGCTTCTTCTATCAAGGAACTGAAACGGTCGTTGCTTTCGCTTAAAGCTTTCATTGTTTTTGTACGCATCAATTCTTCTTTTTCAAGTTCCTTAACGCGTGCAGTTAAAATTTTAATCTGCTTTTCAAGCTGGTTAACAGAAGGTTTCTTTTTATCCATAGAATAAGAATTTTTTAGTAATTATCGAAATAACTTCTTCTTATTTTAATTTTATTTTTTGTTGTATATACTTAAATTTGCTCTTTATTTTAATATTTCAAAGGATTATTGTGAAAATCGGTGTATGCATAGATAAAGTTCCCGAAACAGAATCTGAACTTATAATCAGCGAGGATAATACTTCATTATCATTTACCGGAAAATATATTATAAATCCTTATGATGAGTACGCTGTTGAAGAAGCTGTTAGGACCAAAGAAAAACTAGGCGGTGAAATATGCGTTATAAGTGTTGGCGATGAACAAAATAAAGAAATTATTCGAAAGGCACTTGCAATCGGATGTGATTACGCAGTTCTATTAAAAACGGATGACCGGATTGATTCATTATCCGTAGCAAAAATGCTGGCATCCGAAATTAAAAAAAGAAATTTTGATTTGGTTTTTTTCGGCAAACAGAAAGTTGACTTTGACAGTGCTGTTACAGGAAAAATTGTTGCAGATATTTTGGATTTTAATTACTTACCGCCCGCGGTAAAATTAGATATCACACAAAAAACGATTTGCGCGGAAATTCAGACAGATAACGGAGTGATGTCTTTGGAAACATCAAGTCCTGCAATTATTACAACGCAAAAGGGTTTGAACGAACCAAGATATGCCTCGTTAAAGGGAATAATGAATGCAAAAAAAATACCGATTGAGGAAATAGCTGCTGATTCTGCCAAAAGTTTCTGCGATATTTCAAGTTATAAAATATCTTCGGAAAAGAAAGTCTGCAAGATTTTAAATTACAGCAAAGATTCTGTAAAAGAATTAGCTGACTTTTTGAAAAATGAATCAAAAGATTTTTAGGAGCTCCATTTGGGTAAAAAAATAATTGCTGTTCTCGAACAGGACAATGATAAGATTAAAGAGATTTCCTTACAATTACTGGCAGCTGCCGGTCATATAAATAAGGATAGCAACCGGCAAATTGAAGCTGTAATATTTTGCAGCAAGAATTTTGATAAAACCTCAATAAAATCAAATTCGGATTTTACCCTTACTGTTATTGAGGATGACAGTTTTAAAAATCCTTTTTCTTTTAATTGCCAGAATATTCTGCTGAATTTTGTCCTTAACACCGATACGGAAATTATTCTTTTCGGAGATACGTTTTTCGGAAAAGAGCTTGCTTCATTTATTTCCGCAAAAACTAACAGCGGAATTGTTACCGGCTGTACCGGATTTATAATTTCGGATAACGAAATTAAAGCTAAAAAAAATGTGTATTCGGGCAAAGCTGTTGCCGAAATTAAAGCAAGCAGTTCTATTAAACTTTTTACTCTCCGTTTCAATGCTTTTTCAGTAGCCGGAAATCTGGTTTCTCCTTATGAAATTAGTGTAAATAAATCAGCTCCTCAAATAAACAATTATCTGATAAAAAATATTTCCGCAAATAATATCGGAAATCTATCCGATTCGAAAGTAATTGTAGCCGGCGGAAGAGGTATGACTTCTCCCGAAAACTTCAGATTGATTGAAGAACTTGCCTCTTTTTTAGGCGGCTCGGCTGCAGCTTCCAGGGCAGCGGTTGATGCCGGCTGGAGACCGCAAAGCGAGCAGGTAGGGCAAACCGGCATATCTGTTTCACCCGATTTATATATTGCCGTTGGAATTTCGGGAGCAGTACAGCATTTGGCAGGAATGAGAAATTCTAAAAAAATAATAGCAATAAACAAAGATAAAGATGCGCCGATTTTCCGGTATGCCGATTTTGGAATTATCGGCGATGCAATGGAGGTGCTGCCCAATTTGATTGAGGAGATTAAAAACCGGCAGTCCTGAAGTATTATATTTTTATAATTTTATATTCACCAGGTTTGATATTTTCAATTGACCAATTCCCTACCGAAAAACGAATTAACCGTAAAACAGGATTTCCCACTAATGCGCACATTCTCCGGACCTGCCTGTTTTTGCCTTCGGTTATTTTAATTTCCAGCCAGCTTACAGGTATATTTTTGCGTTCACGTATCGGCGGAAATCTTTCCCAAATATCCGGAGGAGTTATTTTTCTAACACTTGCAGGTTTTGTTAATCCGTCTTTTAATAAAACTCCTTTTCTCAGGTTATCCAGACTTTTCTCGGTAATTTCATTTTCTACTTGAGCTAAGTAGGTTTTAGGCAATTTATATTCCGGAGAAGAAATTTTATTTTGCAAAGCTCCTGAATTTGTTAAAACAAGCAGCCCTTCACTATCGTAATCTAGTCTGCCGGCAGGATAAACACCCGGTATTTTTATATATTCCGCTAATGTTTTTTTTACTCCTTCGCCCGTAAACTGCGAAACCACCAAATAAGGTTTATTGAATAGGATTATTATGTTATTAGTATTTTTTTTCATATTTATCGGTGCAATATAAGAAATACTATTATTTACATTTAATTTTTCCTTAATTATTCCGTTACTTTGCAGTCGGATTCTAAAAAATATTGTTAACACCTTTTTATTCCAATGAATATTAAATATCACTTAAAAGAGACAATTAAACTATCTGTTCCCATTTCACTCGGTTTCATTTTTCATATGATGCTGGGAATTGTTGACAGCGCGATGGTTGGCAAACTGGTAGGTCCTGTTCCCCTTGCTGCTTCATCATTGGTAAACAGTTTATTCATTATTATTCTTGTTTTAGGAATAGGAATGAGCGTGGCAATAACTCCCCTTGTGGCAATAGCAAAAGGCGGGGGCAATAAAAAATATTGCGGCATTTTATTGCGGAATTCCTTAATTGTCAATTTATTCTTTTCATTTTTTTTGTTTGCGGCAAGTTATACAGTTTCTTTCTATTTAGAATATCTTGATCAGCCCGAGGAAGTTGTTAATCTCGCTTCCTCCTATATGAGAATAGTAAGTTTTTCTGTTTTCCCGTTAATGATTTTTCAAAGTTACAGGCAGTTTCTTGACGGACTTGGAGAAACAATTCCGCCAACGGTTGTAAATTTTTTAGCTAATTTTATTAATGCTGCCGGTAATTGGATATTAATTACCGGGAAATTCGGGATGCCGCGGCTTGAACTTGACGGCGCAGGTTATGCAACATTAATTACAAGGATTTTTGTTGCGGTTGCAATTATGCTGTACGTAACTAAATCTGACAGGTTTAAGGTTTATAATCCTTACATACAGTTCAAAGAAATAAGTGCAAAAGTTATGAGAAAAATTTTTCAGGTGGGTGCACCTACCTCTTTGCAAATGTTTTTTGAAGTCGGTGCGTTTTCACTTGCTGCCGTAATGGTAGGATGGATAAGCGCCAAAGCTCTTGCAGCTCATCAAATTGCTTTAAGTCTTGCATCATTCACTTTTTTAACTACAATTGGAATTGCCTCTACGGCAACAATAAGAGTGGGGAACGAATTGGGCAGGGAAAATTATACCGAACTAAAAAAAACGGCCTATGTTGCTCTTTTGATGGGAGTTTCTTTGATGTTTTGTTTCGGCGTGCTTTTTATAATTCTCAAAAATATTTTACCGTATATTTTTGTTAATGATACTGAAGTTATTTCAATTGCATCTTCACTGCTGATTATTGCTGCATTTTTCCAGATTTTTGACGGGGCGCAAGCCGTTTCGTTAGGAATTTTACGTGGAATGGTTGATGTTAAAATCCCGATGATTATAGCTTTTATCTGCTACTGGATAATTAGCATTCCGTTAAGCTATTATCTTGGTTTTGTTATAAATTGGGGTGTTGCAGGAATTTGGATTGCCCTTTCGGTTGGACTTGTATTTGCAGCAGTATTCTTTATTTTCAGAATAAAAACTAACTTGAAAAAATTATTAAATACTTCACCTAAAGCTGAATAACGGCGTTTTGATAGCCCGCCGTCACTTTGTACGCCACGGAATGACCCGCGGCAGGCAAAAACTTCTGGTATTAAACCCTCAATTCCACTTTCAATATTTTCAAACTCTTTATACGGGTTGCCAATTAATTCTTTATTTGTGATTCTTATAAACCTTACCCCGAAGTTCTCTAAATATTTCTGGCGTGTTAAATCGTATTCCTTTTATTCCGGTAAATTATGAACATCACCGTCAATTAAACAAGTCCCCTCTTGAGAAGGGAAAAAGGGGTGTGTATAGCTCCTATAAAAGTCGTACTTTTAATTGCTTTTTTCGAAAATGTGTCCATACTATCTTTTCACAAAATGTCATTTCCTTTCGTAAAAGCCCGAGGCGCTCTTTGAATTCTGGTTAATTATAGTGTTTTGTCATTCATATTCTCCGAACCCCTCCGCGTCAGAGCCGGGCAAGCCTTTGTCCTCCCCTTTAGCATCTGTCAAAGCCGGACAAAAAGGGGAGAAAATATCCCTCCCTTTTGTTAAAGGGAGGGCAAGGGTGGGTTAGTGCACTACCACTTTCTTTATTTTCATCCATTTCATTTCTCTTTGCCATTTTTCCGTCTTCCAGCGTAACTTCCGTTTTTAATTAACAAATAGGTTAACTCAATTTTATATTCCGGCAGGAGCAACGGCTACCGGGCTGGGAAAAAGTTAAAAAATAACCATTTGAGAACTGTCTTTAGTTATTTTGGTTGTGATATTAAATAGAGAACTTAGAATATCAACACTCCATGGTTCAAGTTCAACATTATTCTCCCTGAAATATTTTTGATCTAAATCTACAAACTCAATATAGTTACCTTGCCCAGATAGTTCGCGAAAATTCTTCTTATCTAGTGTTCTCATCATAAATTCATCTTTAATATCAATTTGAAATACAACACCTAAATGGAGTAATGATTTTGGGTGCGTGTTATCATAAACAATTCCTTTCCAATTAGAAGTGATATCAGTATCATAGTCCATTTCAAATTCTTCTTGAAGTTCACGTTTTAAACAGTTTTTCATTGATTTTAATATTGTTAATTCAGGATATTCATCAGCATCATTAAACTGTAGGTGACCACCAGCCCATATCATTTTTTTATTATGCAATCTTCTATTTCCAATTTCATTTTTTGTTACTATTGCAATTTTATTTTTATAAGTAAGGATAGCACATACAATAATCTGAACAAGACCTATATCTTCCTCAGCATCTTTTCTTCTCACTATTTTTTGATGCTTTTTAATAATTCTTTCCAGCGTTTGAAATTTATTCCTATCTTTTTCAAAACCAATATTATCTAACTTGTCTTTAAAATGTTCTTTTGGAATTGTAATAAGCTCCTCGTTAGAAAGGATTTCAAGACTCTGTATTACTTCAGAAATTACTTTTTCCACTCCGACAATTGTTGACATATCACTTGTATCTATTTCAATAAGTTTTTTAAATTTAGTTTTGTAAGTGTTAACTGCATACTCCATAACTTCGAGAAACTTTGTTAGAAATGGCTTATTCATTATTGAGCCTTCAATATCTGTAAGAAGATCTTTAAATTCTCTTTCGAGTGATTTCTCAATAGATGTTTTCATACAAATGACTAAATCTACTTTGGTTCTCCATCTTTCGAGCAAGAAAAAATTTTCAAAAGTTTTAAGATCATTATCATTTAATTTTCCGCTTTGATTTAAAAGATTTAACCATATAAGGGTATCAAATATCCCCCTATCGATTATTATTACAAAATAATCATCCCGTTGTTTATAATTAAGCATATTTATTAGTGATGTACACCCTGTCCAAATATTAAAATCAGGATGTTCTTTATTCTTTATTGGACAAACTGTTGCTCTTTCAGTAATAATAATTGTTGGAATTTCGTTTCTGCGCAAAAAAAGAGCCAAACTATTTACTACTGTTGTTTTCCCTGATTTAGGTAACCCAGAAAATTCAACAATTAATGGTCTTTTCCGCGAAGTGATATTTGCCTTTATTGTCTGGGCTAATCTTTTATAATGTTCAATTTTCTCTTTTTTTTCTTTAATATTATCAATTTGTTCGCTCATTAATAAGATCTCCCATAACAGTTATATATTTAAAATATCCATTAAGTGTATGATGGTACCCTAAAAAAAATATAATTGAAAGACATAATGACATTAAAAACAAAACAAAGCAATTTGCTTTTAAATATGGTTCATAAAGAGAGCACAAAGCCACTACCGCATACATCAGAAAATTAAACGCACTTGCACGAAAAATTCTAATGATACTTCTTTTTTGTGACATATATGAATTCACCTCAGCTGACAATAATAGAAGCTTACATCTTAAAAGTTGTATCTTTTGTTTATTACCGTATTTATTTACTTGTCTTGCATCATAGTAATAGAAAAACCGATCTGAAATATAGTTTAGCACAATACCTAATAAATAAATAACTACTATTAGGTAGTAAATATAGTAGTCAGAAAATTCATTTTTAAATACTTCGTATTTTATTAAACCATCAATAATAGGTTTTATCCAGCCTAAGCTTACTGTTCCTATAACTAATAATTCTGCAAGGATTGAAGTAGTTTTCATTATTGACTCCGATATTATTATATTTGTTCATTCATTATCCTCTCACCCCACAACCTTTTTAACCAGCTTATCAATCTCTTGCATTTCGGCGGAGAGATGTTTTTTAATTTCAAGGCGCAGTCTGCCGAGAAGGTTTGCCGAAAGTTCTTTTTGCGGCGGATTTGCTTCGAGATATTCCTTTGCTTTTTTATGTGCAGCGCCGCTTAGCTCTGCAAGTTTTAAATGCAGTTCGTTGTTCTCGTCAAATTTGGGATAGTATATGTCGAGGATTTTTTTGTGAATGTCTCTTGCACCAAACAAACCTGTTGTTTGGAAATCCTTCATTCTTTCGTTTGGAATTGATGAATTAAGTATTGCCGATAAATATTTTGCTTCCTTTTCGTTTTCAGTTGCCATTAAATATATCTTTGCATCTGCATAAAATTGTAAATCAATGTTATTCCTATCAAGTACCAAACTGATTGCATCTTTGCCGGAAGTGTTGTAAAGAACTAAATACCTTGCATCAAGATTCTGCTCAGTGAGTTTGTTTTGCCAGTTTAAGTAATTAAAACTTGTCATTTCCTTGTTATTATCTGTCTTCAATAAATCCCAAATATCCTCAACGCTTTTAAACCATTTTGCAGCTTCAAGGTAACCTTCCCTTCTTAATTCGAGAGAAGAATAAAGATGGGTTTTCCTTTTTCCTGTTTCATCCGGTTTAATCATCACGGGCAAAACAATAATATCCGGTTTGTAAAGCGTAAAAGGAAGAATGCTTTTTGCCAACGCTGTGCGGAAGAAAAATCTGCTTTCCATTTTACCTTTCATTTCCTGATCTTTCCACGGTTTTTTTGCATCGGCTTTTATTGCTTCTGCCGTTTTAATATTTATTATTCTGTCTTCAAAGTCATCAGGCATTTCCTGATTTATATCAACAAAATAAAAAGACCTCGGCACTATGGTTGCGCCTTGCCTGAAAAGTTTTTTGTACGGATTTTCTTCAAGTCTTGTTTTTGTTTTTATGTTCGAAAAAGCAGAAGAACCGCCCTGCTTAACATAATGCCATTTAACCGGGGTTTCCGTTAATAATTCTTTTGCATTTTCTAAATTGCAGTTATGCTCTTTCAGTTTTCCGGTAAACCCGCTGCCGTCAATTCCAGCCGCCGGAATTGCTTTTTTGCCGTTTGTTTTATCCGCGAATATAGCGCAGCTTGGCACTCTGAACAGCGGATTTATTCCCTGAAAATCCCATATACCCGAAATTCTGAAACCTTCTGCTTTTCCACTCCGGGTATTATCGTGATGATCGGCGCTGAAAAAACTGCGCGGAAGTACAAAAGCAATTTTCCCTCCGTTTTTAAGAAAATAACTGCTGCAATATGCAAGAAAAATAGCCGCAATTTCCAGATGAGGAAAGTTTGCCACCTTTTCCGGCTTTACATTGTATTTAACTGCAAGCTCATTAAGTGTGTTTTGGTATTCTTCGTTTCTTATTGCGCTGTATGTAAACCATGGCGGATTGCCTAACACGTAATTAAATCTTTCCTTATAGAAATAAGGTTTGTAAAGGTTCTGCACAATAAATTTCCAGATGCTGTCTCTGCCTTTTTCTTTAGCAATTTTAAACCCGTCGTAAATCTGGTAAAAACTATCTGAAATCTGTTTGTTTATTCCGCTTTTTAATTGCCGCTGCAATATGTTGGTAAAAACTTCTATCGTTTCATTTTTCATATTCATTGTTTGGTCAGCCAGCTTTTCGCAAATCTCCAGGGCTTCATCAAACAATTGAACGTCTTCCAATACCTGTGTATTAAGTTTGTAGCTCATTTTGTCAATTTTCATTTCAAATTCGCTGCCGAATAAACTATGAACTCCTTCAGGCGCAAGAAGTGTGTTTGCAAGAATTACATTTATATGCACAGGTTTTTTAGATTTTGTTATATCTTTCCCTAACGCAAGCAAAACAGTAGTTTTGGCAATTTGAACGCTTAACGGATGAATATCAATTCCGTATATCATTTCATTTAATTGCTCGCTTTTTAATTCGGGGTTTAATTTTTTAATCCTGTGAAGCGCAGCCCTTAAGAAGGAACCGCTACCGCAGGACGGGTCTAATATTTTATCGCTTTCTTTAAATTCAAATTCATTAACAATTCTTTCACAAAGCCAGTCGGGGGTATAATATTCGCCTAAAGTATGCCGGGTATCAATATCAATTAATTCTTGATAAACACCTTTAAGTATATCTTCATCAACATTTTCAAAATCGAAATTGGCAATTTCATTAGCTAACAGCCGGAACATTTTTTTAAGATTCCTGAAATTCCTTTCCTCGTTTACCCAATGGAAAAAATCGCTGTCAACAAAATTTCTGATGTTATATCTGTGGAATAATTCGCCGCTTAAAATTTCTTTCAGTTCGGTGTTATCAATGTAATCATCATTCGAAACAACGCTGTAAGCAAGCATTTTTGAAAACACGCTAAGGTAAGTATGAATTAAAAAGTTCTCTTCGCTTCCTTCAAATGTGCCGTAAGCAAAACTTAAAAATTTATGCCACTGTTCATAAGCTACCTGAACTTCACCAAACTTTTTAGCTTCTTTATACCAGCCTTTTAATTCCCTTAACGATTCAATAAAAACATTGCTTTGATGTCCAAAAGCTTCCTCGATGCGTTTAAGTGTAGCTCTTTGTTTTTCTTCCCTGAAAAGAAAGCGGTCAATCCAATAATAAAATTCTTCGGTACTTTTTTCTGATAATACGAAAGATGCGCTTTCAACTTCATTCAATACCACTTCATCTTCCAGTAATGTATCCAATTTATCCAGACAGTTTAAATCGGGCGAATAAATTTTCCAGTTAATAAAATCGGAAGCAATTAAAGTAAAATTATACCCTTCTCCGGTTTTAAACTGACCGAGCATATAACCTGCTAATTGTTCCTTAGCATGTTCGTTTGTAACCCTGAGGTCATTTTCAAATTCAATTATAATCCGGTTATATAAAGTGTCCGCGCTGCCTTTATGCAGTCGGTCGGCTCTGGGTATGTTTAATACTGTTGTTTCTGCGCCAAGTGTAATTTTATCTACTATCTTAATTATTTCAGCATCGGAATGATAAAGCCTGTTTAATAAATCCTTAAAAGCTTCTTTCTTTGTTAATTCTTTGCTTGCGGTTTTAATTTTTCTGTAAAATTCTTCAATCAGCTTTGTTTTCTGCATTATAAATTTACCCGTTATTTAATGCTCTTTTAATTCCCTAAAAATTTCTGTAAAACTACCAAAAGAATGCACTAAATGCAATTTATAATGCAAAACGTATAATTTATAATTGATTTCCCATTTTCACAAAAGATAGTCCGGCGTTTTGTGCCGGACAAACAATCATTCAAAATTTAGAATTAAAAATTCAAAATTCAGCCTGTCCCGTGTTTTTTACGGGAAGAGTACGAAGTTTGAACCCTTTACCTTTCACCATTGACCATTTTTCCGATCTCCGCTTTACGCTTCCGTTTCGTCATTTATTTCAGTCTTTCTTACAAGTATTTTATCAACTCGCTTTCCGTCCATATCAATTACTTCTAAAATATAATTGCCTTTTGTTATCAAATCTCCCTCTGCAGGAACTTTTCCCAATGCCGCCATTAAGTATCCGCCAATTGTTGTGTATTCATCCGAATTGAAATCCTCGGATAAATAATCGGATACAACCTGTAATTCAGTCATTCCATCAACTAACAGCGAGCCGTCTTTTCTTTTAATTATTTTGTTTTCGGCTTTATCAAATTTATCAGGAATTTCCCCTATTATGTTTTCAATTAAATCGTGAAGCGTCACAAGTCCCTGGGTTCCGCCGTATTCATCAACAACAAGAGCAATATTTGTTTTATTCTGCCGGAATTTTTCGAGCAGATCAAAAGTATATAACGATTCCGGCACAACAAGCGATTGATTTATAATGGTTTTCAATTGGAATAAAGTATCGGAATGATATTTAACTAAAAATTCTTTCGATTCAACAAATCCCATTACATTGTCAATTTCTCCTTCGCAAACAAAATAGCGGGAATAATTATGCGTGGAAATAAAATTAAATATTTCTGTGTTGTTAAGCGAAAAGTCTATCCATTCCAATTCTTTACGGGGAATCATTATAGATGACACTTTTTTATCGTTGAAACTGAATATCTTATTAATTATTTCCGACTCTTCTTTTTCAAAAGTACCGTGTTTTTTCCCGAGCTCAATAAGCGATTTCAACTCATCTTCAGTTACGGGAGGTTCTTCATTATTCTTAATTCTGAAAAAGAAGATGACAACTTTGGTAGAAACACTTAAAATAAAAACAAAAGGTTTGAATGCATTAACTAATAAAATCATAAGCGGCGCTAAAATAATTGTAATTTTTTCGGGATTTTTCAGCGCGATTGTTTTGGGTACTAATTCCCCTATTACCAGCGAAAAATATGTGATTACGCTTACAACCGCTGCAAATGATATTTGCACAGCATATTTTTCCAGCAGTTTTATTTTTTGAACATAAGGAGTAATATCTTCGGCAATTGCATATCCGCCGTATGCTCCGGCAAGAATCCCAACCAGTGTAATGCCTATTTGTATTGCAGATAAAAATCTTTCAGGTTCTTCAAGCAGAACAAGAGCCTTTTTTGAAGATTTAATTCCTTTTTGCGCAAGGTTTTCCAGTTTATACCTTTTTGCCGAAACAAACGCAATTTCACTCATTGCCAGTAAACCATTAATTCCAAGTAATATCAATATTACAACAATTTCAATCATTATTCCTTCCCGATGTTTTTATTCAATTGTCTTCAGCGCTTTTTTTATATCTTTAATAATATCATCTGCATTTTCAAGTCCTACTGCAACCCGTACGCCTCCGGGGTCAATGCCTCTTTCTTCCAGTTTATCCGCAGGAACAACCGAGTGAGTCATAGAAGCAGGATGCTCAATTAATGTACGCGTGTTGCCAAGACTGACTGCAAGTGTTATGGTGTATGCATTTTTTGCGATATAGTTCATAAGCTGTCTGCCTTTTTCGCGGCTGTCGGCAGCATCTTTACCTTTCAATGCAAAAAATATCATACTTCCGGGAGCAAAATTACCGTCGAAATCGCGCATAAGTTTTTGCGAGAGTTTATAATATTTAAATGATTGTAATCCGGGGTAATTAACATATTTAATAAGTTTGTGGCTTTCAAGAAATTCTGCAATTTTCTGAGCAGTATCAATTTGTCTTTTTTGCCGCAATGCTAAACTTGGCAATCCGTAAGTAAGTATTGTCCAAGCCGAACGGTTATTTAATACCGCACCGAAATCCTTGCGATAAAGAAGTAGCAAATCGGAATATTTCTTTTTCCCTATAACAGCTCCGCCCATTTCTGTGCCGAAACCGCTTATCCCTTTTGTAAGCGAGTGGACTGTAAAATCGGCGCCAAGTTCAATAGGGCGCTGACAAAAAGGTGTGGCAAAGGTGTTATCCGCCACTATGTTTATTTTATTTTTTTCGTCTCTTTTATCGTTAATCTTATCAATAATTTTTCTTAATTGCGGAATATCTATTATATCAAGATTAGGATTTGCAGGTGTTTCAAGATAAATTGCTTTTGTTTTATCCGATATTTTTTCTTCAAGATTTTTTAGGTTTGTAAGATCGGAGTAATTAACTTCAATATTAAATTTGGGATACCAATTATTAAAAAGTGAAATAGTGCATCCGTAAAGAGTATGATGCGAAATTATTTCATCTCCGCTTTTTGCAAGTATTCCCAAAACTGCCGAAATAGCTGCCATTCCGCTTGTAAAGGTTACAGCCATTTCCCCTTTTTCAACATAAGCTAAATTTTCTTCTAAAATATCCTTATTCGGTTCTCCCAGCCTGTCGTAAATATAAATAGGTGTTTTATCCGGTTTTACCTTACCGGAATGCGCAAACTCCGCAAAACCTTGCGCTCCCCTTTCAACAGAATCGAGCCGGAATGTTGTTGTTGACGAAATTGGCGGGGTTAAGTGATGTGAGTAATCCCAGCTTGGACTAACAGCTTTGCCGTAGATAAGCCTTGTTTCTATTTTGTATTTTGAATCGTCGATGCTTTTTGTTTCTGTTTTTTTTGTTTTTCGGGACATAATTTCACCTTTTATTTTAAATAAAAAATAAAACACTGTTATTAAAACTATTTTAATTATTAAATAAAGCAATATATAAGGTTAATTATTAAATTTTTTTGATAGTAATATTTTCTGCAATTTGATATATTTTGCATCATTCTTTTAGGTTATGCAAACTATGAACATCCATAAATTGTTAATCCAAAAAGCCATCGAGGCAAAAGGGAATGCATTGCCCGTATATTCTGGATTTCACGTGGGAGCAGCTATTTTAACAACCGGAGGTAAAATTTACAAAGGGTGCAATATCGAAATTTCTTCTTACAGTTTAACGATATGCGCCGAAAGAAATGCAGTATTTAAAGCTGTTTCCGAAGGAGAAAGAACTTTTAAAACTCTTGCACTTACAAGCGATTCCGAAAATTTTTGTCCGCCCTGCGGAGCCTGCCTGCAGGTTTTAATGGATTTATGCGGTCCAGAACTTGAAATTGTAATGGTTAATAATAAAAATGAGATTAAAATAAATAGATTAAAAGAACTTTTACCTGTTTCGTTTAACAGCGGACTTTTAAAGTAATAAATAAATTATGATAAACGAACCTCATCTATCACCCAAAGGAACCGGCTGGATTGAAGTTATAGCAGGATGTATGTTCAGCGGGAAAACCGATGAACTTATCCGCAGACTTAGAAGAGCCGAAATTGCGAAACAAAAAGTAATTGTGTTTAAGCCTTCTATTGATAACCGCTACTCGAACAGAAATATTGTTTCGCATAACGAGCAATCGCTCCCTTCTGTAACAATAACAGACCCGCAGCAGATGATTGAACTGTCTGTAGATTTTCAGGTAGTAGGAGTTGATGAAGCTCAGTTTTTCGGCAACGGACTTGTTGACACAGCAAACTTTTTAGCAGATAAAGGAAAGCGCGTTATTATTGCCGGACTTGATATGGATTATAAAGCTGTGCCTTTTGAACCTATGCCTCAATTGCTGGCTGTAGCTGAATATATAACTAAAACCCTTGCCATTTGTGTTGTTTGCGGGAACCCTGCCGACAGAACCCAGAGAAAGAGTTTTTCGTCCGAGCGGGTTCTTGTTGGTGCGGCAGAATCTTACGAAGCCAGATGCCGCAAATGTCATTTCATTCAAACTGAGGACTGATTTTATGAATATTCTCCGCGGCATTATCGGAATTATTTTTCTTTTGGGAATTGCATATCTTTTTTCGAACAACAAGAAAAAGATTAACTGGAAACTTGTTGTAAACGGACTGATTCTTCAAATTATATTTGCAGTTTTAATAATTAAAGGAGACTCCCTCGGCAATTTTTTTGCTCCCCTTGCCTGGCCTAAGCAGGCATTCAACTCGATTGGATATCTATTTGTGGTTCTGCTCCACTTTACAAGCGAAGGCGCTCAATTTATTTTTGGTAGTCTGGCACTGTCGCCCGGAACAGAAAACAGTATGGGGTATTTTTTTGCATTTCAGGTTCTTCCAACAATAATATTTTTTGCCTGTCTGATGTCTGTACTTTATTATTTAGGAATAATGCAGCGTATTGTTCAGGCAATGGCTTGGATTATGGCAAAATTTATGGGGACAAGCGGTGCTGAATCTTTATCCTGTGCAGCAAATATTTTTGTGGGGCAAACCGAGGCCCCGCTTATGGTTAAGCCTTTTATTAAGGATTTAACAAACAGCGAAATTCTAACAATAATGGTTGGCGGAATGGCTACAATTGCCGGAGGCGTTATGGCGAGTTATGTTCAGATGCTTAGCCAGACTTTTGCTGCAACAAACAATATCCCCTTAAATGAAGCGAAAATTTTATTTGCAACTCATCTTCTCGGCGCAAGCTGTATGGCTGCACCTGCCGGTTTGCTAATTTCAAAAATACTTTATCCCGAAACGCTTGTTCCAAAAACTAAAGGGAAAGTAAAAGTTGAACTTGAGAAAAATTCATCTAATTTAATTGAAGCTGCGGCAGCGGGAACTTCAGACGGACTGAACTTGGCTTTGAACGTAGGAGCAATGCTTATAGCTTTTATAGCTTTAATTGCTTTGTTTAATTATCTTCTTGGCTGGGTTGGCGATATAACAGGATTAAATGCTGTTATTAAAGCTGCATATCATCAGGAATTCAGTATTCAGTTTATTTTTGGATTTTTTCTTCAATATCTTGCGTTTATAATAGGCGTGCCCTGGGAAAGCGCAATGCATTTTGGAAGTCTTTTGGGAACAAAAGTGGCTCTTAACGAATTTGTAGCTTATTCCGATATGAGTAATCTTATAGCCTTAAAGAAACTTGTTGACGAAAAAACTATTTTAATGGCAACTTATGCTTTATGCGGATTTGCAAATTTCAGTTCGGTAGCTATTCTTGTAGGCGGGTTAACACCTTTGGCTCCCGAAAGAAGAAGCGATTTTGCTTCGCTGGGATTAAAAGCTGTTCTTGGCGGAAGTCTGGCAACATTAATGACTGCAACACTTGCTGGGATACTTTTTTAATGGTTAATCTTGATTATAAATTCAGCGGGATTATTGATATTCTAAACAGACTAAAACCTTTCAATCCGGATATTGCAATAATTCTTGGCAGCGGACTTGGCAGTTTCGCAAAATCTGTAAAAATCGTTAAATCAATACCGTGCGGCTCCATTGAAAGTTATCCCTTATCTTCTGTTGAAGGGCATAGTGGATTTATTCATTTTGCGGAAATCGGCAATAAAAAATTACTTCTGTTTGAAGGACGTATTCATTTTTACGAAGGATTCCGGCTTTCGGACTGCCTTTTGCAAACTCATATCACGCATAAATTAGGATGCAAATATTTAATTATTACTAATGCCGCCGGAGGAATAAACAATGAATTGCACCCCGGAAGCCTGATGCTTAATACCTCTTTTAATTCTATGAATATAAAAAATGAATTGACGGAAGTTACCGGTCTGGCTGATAATTATAAAAAAGATAATTTATTAAACTGTCCTTCGGCTGATCTGAACAATATAATAAGAACTTCAGCAAGTTCCGAAAACATTGACTTAAAAGAAGGCGTTTATTGGTTTAATAAAGGTCCGGCATACGAAACTCCGGCTGAAGTTAAGATGGCAAAAATATTTGGCGGAGATGCCGTTGGAATGTCCTCTGCGCACGAAGCAGTTTATGCAGGTTCTTTAGGTATTGAAACAGCTTCAATTTCTCTGATAACAAACTACGCTGCCGGCATTTCCGAATCGAAACTATCTCACACCGAAGTAATAGATACTTCGGAAAAAGCAAAATATATTTTCGAAAAATTAATTAAAAGAATAATTTTAAATTTATAGCGGATACTAATTCCGGTAATTGAAAGGAGTTTTTGTGAAAATAGTTTCTTTTAATGTTAACAGCATCCGTACACGGCTTCATCAGCTTGACGGGGTGATAAAAAAACACAGTCCGTTTATTATTGCGCTGCAAGAAACTAAAGTACACGATTCCGAATTTCCTGTAAGCGATATTGAAAATTTAGGTTACACAGCAAATTATTTCGGGCAGAAAGGTCATTACGGAGTTGCTGTTCTTTCAAAAGAAAATCCTGTTGAAATAATTAAAGGTTTTTCAAGCGACAGTTCCGATGCGCAAAGAAGAATAATATCCTGTAAGTTTAAATTATCGGATAATAAGACTTTAACTGTTATCAACGGATATTTCCCTCAGGGCGAAAACCGGAATCATCCTGTAAAATTTCCTGCAAAACAAAAGTTTTACAGCGATATTCTTGTTCATTTAAATAATCATTTTAAAAAGGATGAGAACCTGCTTGTTGTGGGCGATATGAATATTGCTCCCGAAAATATTGATATAGGACTGGGAGGCGATAACCCTAAAAGATGGCTGCGCGAAGGCAAATGCTGTTTTCTTCCTGAAGAACGCGAAATGATAAGCCGGGTTTTTAATTGGGGACTTTTTGATACTTACAGAAAAGTCTATCCTCAGAAATATGATATTTTCAGCTGGTTCGATTACCGCTCGAAAGGATTTGAAAGCGAACCTAAACGTGGCTTACGCATCGATTTGATGCTTGCAACCCAGACGTTGCTTCAAAAAGTTACCGGAGCCGGAATTGATTACGAAATCCGCGGGATGGAACGTCCTTCAGATCACTGCCCTGTTTGGACAGAGTTTAATATTTAATTATTAAGGCTTTTTATGATGGATTTATCAAATTTCATATCGTGGGTTTTTGTTACGCTCATTACACTTCTGCCTATTATAAATCCTGTAAATACCGCCATTCTTGTACTAAGTATAAGCGGGCATCTTACTGATAAAGAACGAAACCGGCAGATAACACAAGCATGTATTTATATGACCGGAATTTTAATCTTATTTCTCCTTGCCGGTCATTTGATTATGATCTTTTTCGGAATTTCAATTCCCGGAATAAGAATTGCCGGCGGACTTGTAATTTGTTATCTTGGGTTCAGAATGCTTTTTCCAACTGAAGAAATAAGCTCTGCCGAAAAGCGCGAAGCCAGAGGCAAAACCGACATTTCATTCAGTCCCCTTGCAATACCCAGTTTAAGCGGACCCGGTTCAATTGCCACAATAATAACAATTTCTTCGTCAATCGAAGGGAAACACGGATACGATAAAGTGTTTGCATTTACAGGCGTAATAATAGCAATTTTTATTACGGCTGTTATTTCGTGGATTGTTTTAAGAAGCGCCGGTTTTATGAAAAAAGTTCTTGGAATAAGCGGGGTTGAAAGCCTTTCTAAAATAATGGGATTTCTTTTGGTTTGTGTAGGAATTCAGTTTATTATTAACGGAATAAAAGATTTAGTAAATTAAAAGCATCAATCAATATTTTACATATCCAGTTTCTTTTGATGCACAAATCAAAATAATCTCAACTCTTCTTTTTTCAGTTTTTCATCATTAAATTGAATTACTCTTGTCTTTATTTCGAGCTCTGTTCTCATCTCCAAACATTCGGAAGCAAGTTTTTTTGCATCCTCGTATGAAATACTTCGAATTATTTTTTTTAATCGCGGAATAACAGATGGCGACACGCTGAAGGCATCAAGTCCTAAACCGACAAGCAGCGAGGTCGCAACAGTATCTGCAGCCATTTCGCCGCACATATGTACACGTGCTTTGGCAAGTTTCGAATGTCTGATGATATGATCCAGAGTTTTAATCACTGCCGGATGGAATTCCTGATATAAAGGAGAAACAATTTCATTGCCTCTGTCCACTGCAAGAAGGTATTGAATAAGATCGTTTGTGCCTATGCTTATAAAAGTTACTTCTTCAGCAAATTCGCGGGCAAGAACGGCAGCCGAAGGAACTTCAATCATAATTCCCAACGGGATATGATTATCAAATTCGCATCCTTGTGTTTTAAGCTCTTCTTTGCACTCGGCAACAATTTTTTTAAATTTTCTTATTTCGGCAATAGACGAAACCATCGGAATCATCAATCCAACATTTTTATTGCAGCTTGAGCGAAGTATTGCTCTTATTTGTGTTTTGAATAAATCGCAGTTATCTATAAGAAATCTTATTCCACGCCATCCGAGGAAAGGGTTCGGTTCTTTAACATCAACAGGCAAAACTTTATCGCCGCCTACATCAAGCGCCCTTATAATAACTTTTTCTGGATACATTTCTTCGGCAAGATTTTTATATATTTTAAGCTGTTCTTCTTCATCAGGGAAATCTTCGTATTCCTCAAAAAGCTGCTCGGTTCTTACAAGTCCTACACCTTTTCCGCCGTTTTGAATAACTATTTCAATTTCTTCGGATAAATCCAGATTTGCTAAAATATTTATTGTTCTGCCGTCTGTTGTAGTTGCAGGAAGATTTTTCAATTTCAGCAGTTCCGAATCGTAATGCTCCATTTCCGTGATTTTCTTTTTATAAAACGAGAGCTGTTTTTCGATAGGGTTTATTACAACTTTCCCACGGAATCCGTCAACAATTAAAAGGTCGTCCTGCTTAATTTTTTCGGTACCGTCGTGCAAACCGACAACACTTGGAATATTGAGTGAACGGGCAACAATTGCAGCGTGCGAAGTCAAGCCCCCGAAATCAGTTACATAACCTTTTACATTTGATCTTGAAAAAAGGACTGTATCGGCTGGGGTTAAATTATCAACTACCACAATAACATCTTCGCTTATCCGCGAGCGCCATTTCTTCTTTTTTAAGTTTTTTATAATTCTGTGTTTTATGTCCTCAATATCGTGTGATCTTTCCCGCATATAACTTTCGTGCGCAGATGCCATAATCGCTTGATATTTTGATATTTCATCGTCAACAATATATTCGGGATTAAGCTTTTCCTTTTTAATCCTTTCCCTTATATTTTTAAGCAAAATCGGGTCATCTAAAATCATTATCTGGGCTTCAAAAATAGCAGCGCGTTTTTCTCCTAGTTTATCAATTGCCAGACCGAGCACTTTTTTTAATTCTTTTCTGGATTGTTCAAGAGCTTCTTCGAGATTTTGGATAGCTTCTTCAACATCTTTTATTCTTGTTTTGTTAACTGTTTCTTTTTCTTTTTTATAAAGAAACGCCCGGTATATTGAAATGCCCGGAGCTGCTGCAATACCATTTAAGATATTGGTTTCATCAGGTTTATACTTTTTCATAGCTCGTCGAACCCCCTGTTAAAGTAATTTACTATTTCTTCCGCCTGCTGTTCCTCATCAGGTCCTTCGAATGATAAATTAAGCATACTCCCTTTTTCAGCGGCAAGCGTCATCACACCGATTATGCTTTTACCGTTAATAGCCAGACCGTCTTTGTAAATAAAAAATTCCGATTGATATTTTGCAGCAATTTTTACAAGTGTAGCTGCGGGACGTGTGTGCAACCCAGCATTATTTACTATTGTAACTTCCTTTTCAATCATTATTTGCTTCTCTTTATTAAATAGTTCGCCAGCCAGATAAGCTGATTTTTGTCTTCGATACTGCTAATCACTTTTAATCCGCTTATCGCTTTTTTTGTATATTCCAATATTTCCTTTTGCGCATCCTCAAAAACGCCCAGTTTTTCGTAAATTTTCTTGTATTTCTTAATTTCGCTCTTTTTAATTCCTTTATTTTCAATTACTTTCAGAAGATCAACCCTGTCGCTTCCTTCTGCTTTTTCAAGAGCTTTCAGGAATAAATACGTCTTTTTCCCTTCCATTAAATCGCCACCCAACATTTTGCCGAATTCGGCTTCATCGGCAGATATATCCAAAAGGTCATCCTGAATTTGGAAAGCCATCCCGATATTTTTCCCGAAAGAAGAAAGAGCTTTTTTTACTTTTACATCGGCACCGGCTATTAAAGCACCAATTGCGCAACAAGATTCAGCAAGTGCAGCTGTTTTTTTGTAAATCATCACTTTATATTCTTCTATAGAAACATCTTTGCGGGTTTCAAATTCTTTATCAAGCGCCTGCCCTTCACAAACTTCAATCAATCCTCTTGTAATTTCGCTTATTACCTGTTTATCATTATCTTTGCAGTCATTAAGCAGATATTTATATGCATACGCCAGAAGATTATCGCCGGCAAGAATTGCAGTGTTTTCATCATATTTTATATGAGCAGTCGGCCTTCCTCTTCTTTTATCCGCGTTATCCATAATATCGTCGTGAGCCAATGTAAAGTTATGAAGCAGTTCAACTGCCAAAGCAGCATTTCGTGCCTTATTAAAAGATGAGCCTGCAGCTTTAGCCGAAATAATTACTAAAAACGGGCGGAGTCTTTTTCCTCCTCCGTTAATAATATAAGCGCAAGGTTCGTATAAAGAACTAGGTTTTATACCTGTAAAAACCGATTGTATTTTTTCTTCAGTAATCTGAATCTGCTTTTTAAATATTTTCTCGTATTTAGCTGAATCGTTTATTTGCACTTTGTCTCCGGTGTAAATCACTTTTTATTTCGCTTGAAATTTTGATATTAAATTTAATAATAAACATTTATACTTAATCGTTTTTTTTAATATCCTTTTGTATTTTTTTAATTATTTGGCTGATTTCAATCATTTCCCTGACTGAATTAATAGCATAGATTTTATCTGCATTATCTAAATCTGCCCGGTATAATTTCTTTTCGATTACCTTTTTATCCCTGAGCAGAAACTGCCTGTAACAGCCGTCAAGAATTCCGGATGATACCGGCGGAGTGAAATAACAATTATCTTTTTCTAAAATAATGTTTGTTCTTGCTCCTTCAGCTAATTCCTCTTTTTCATTAAAATAAATGACTTCATCGAATCCCATTTTACTGTATTTTTTTAATTCTTTATCGTAAAGCTGCCTGTTCGATGTTTTGAAATATTGGAATTTATTTTCTGAATTTATCCTGCTTTCAGAAATAACTGCTTTCCAGTTTCTCTTTTCTTTTTTCGGAATTATTTCTTGAAAGGATTGAAATCCGCCAAATTTGTATAGAATAATTTTCAGCTTGTAACGCGATTTTTCTTCTGTATTTTTTGCAGCTCCCTGCAATTTTTTATGTAATTCTTTTTCGTTGAAAGGAAACAAGAAAAATTCAGCCGCATTTTTTAATCTTGAGATATGTAAATCTTTAAGAAATATTTCCCGATTCTCAATCAGCATAGATTCAAAAATATAGAATTCCTTATCAGGTTTTGTAAGAAAATTGCTTTTTAATAAGCATTCTTCATATTCTGCATCCGGGTTGCTGTCCCAAACAATTCCGCTGCCAATCCCAATTTCTCCTGTATTTGATTTCAGGTCAATTTCGGCAGTTCTTATTGCAACATTAAAAATCATTTCATCTTTTTTAAGGATTCCTATACTGCCGGTATAAATTCCCCTGCTCTCTTTTTCGGTTTCTTTTATTATCTGCATAGTTCTTATTTTGGGCGCTCCGGTGATAGAGCCGCACGGAAATATTCGCGGAAAAATATTTCCAAAACGGTTGTCTTTTAGTTTTGCACTTACCGAAGAAACCATCTGGAAAACAGATTCGTATTTTTGAATTTCATACAGCGATTCAGGCTTTACAGAATCGAGTTTGCTTATAACACCTAAATCGTTTCTGAGAAGATCGACAATCATAACATTTTCGGCTCTGTCTTTTTTGCTTTCTTCAAGTTTCTGTTTTTGCAATATGTCATTTTCTTGATTTTTTCCCCGCTTAACTGTGCCTTTCATCGGCTGAGCAAATATTTGATTGTTTTTCACTTTAAAAAACAGCTCCGGTGAAACAGAAATTATTATTTTCGTACCGGAATTGATTAAAGCGCAGTATTCCGCCGACTGATTAAAAATCACTGACCGGAACAATTCGTAAACGCTTCCGCAAAAATCGAATCTGCCTTTTACTGTATAATTAACCTGATAAGTATCTCCGGCTTTAATTAATGCTTTTATTTTTTCAATAGCGTTTTTGTATTCGCCTTTACTTGTGTTGAGTCTGAAGTTCTTAATCTGTTTTCTGCTTTCGGAAAAGTCTTCCCATTTTAAATTACCCGATTGTATTTCCTTAACATTTCCTTTTCTAAAAAAGCAGATTTTTATTGAATCATTCTGGTTTCTGTGTGATTCATTTAGTTTTTCTTCAAACAAGTATCCTGCTTCGTATTCTGCTGTTCCATAGCCGATCAATCCATTTTCTAAGCAGTTTTCAATTTTTTCTAATCCGCTTTTAATTTCATCTTGATTTCTAATTATTATAATCGCTTCGGGATTTTCAAAAATATACGAAACTGCATTTTTGTAATAATCCGGTGTGTAGAAAAAAGCCGAGTTTTCGTTTTTGAGGATTTTGTCAATTAGAATTTTTATTTCTGTTTTCATTTTCCAAAAAAATATTACGGTTTTTAACAGCTTGTAATATAAATTAAAAATCTTTTATTATTTTAGTTTTAATATTTTAAATAAAAAGTACTTGATGGAACCCGTTAATTTTAGATATGCCGAACACTATAAAAAAGATGCTGCCGAATTTGATTATTTTGAAGAAAGATGCGGAGCAACAGAACACGATGAAAGAAGGCTGCGCGAGTATATTATCTCGCTTATTCCCAATTCGGTAGATACGATTCTTGATGTTGGATGCGGTTCTGCCTGGATTGCTAAAAATATGTTGCCGAAACATAAAAAAGTTATTTCTCTTGATATTTCAGTAACCAACCCTAAAAAGGCGCTGAGTATTTATCCTTTTTCAAATCATTCGGGATTAACTGCAGATTCATTTTTTCTTCCATTCAGAAGTAATTCTTTTAGTTGTATTGTTGCTTCCGAAATTATAGAGCACGTAGTTTCTCCCGCCGATTTTGTTAAAGAGCTCATTAGAGTTTTAAAACCTTCCGGCAAACTTATAATATCTACTCCTTACAAAGAAAAAATACAGTACGTACT
>Ga0123335_1000224_pt1 | contig 92205 bp, 88 predicted proteins | sample BiotimSIPDNA_2_FD_89707 | JGI IMG/M metagenome (GOLD analysis project Ga0123335, IMG submission 89707) | Anaerobic biogas reactor microbial communites from Washington, USA - Biogas_R2 time_0 SIP DNA | ecosystem: Engineered > Bioreactor > Anaerobic > Unclassified | place: Washington, USA... | reverse complement strand
GTCCAAAGGATTTAATGATTCAAGCTTCGTCGATTAATTTTGATATTCAGTCTTATATGGATCGTAACCTCATTATTGTTGTAAAAGTTGCCTCCCCAAACGATGCTTACGATTCTTCTAATCAGGATGAAATTCTTAAAGAGTACTTAAACGACATTATTTTGGTTACAAATCAGTATAAACCAAAAAGATTTATTTTTGATGAAATTACACCCTATATTGATTTTAAGAGTCTCGATTATCTTCAAATTTCTTTCCTTTCAACAATTGAAACTATTGAAGATAAAGATATAACAAGCCTTTTCGTTGTAGGAGAACCAGCCGATGAAAGATCCGAAAACATCATTAATGTACTTTCTCAATGCGTAACCGGGAAAATTATGCTCGATACAAATACTGCGAGAAAAAATCTAAAATCGAAAGGGCTAATAAAAATAACGCCGAATGTTGGTCATACTCAGGGAGAATTTACTGAAGAATATTTTATAGAAGCATACAAAGGACTTGTAACAATTTCTGATTCAAAAACTGATGATACTAAAAAAAGTATTAAGGATTCACCCTCTAAATCGGATGATTCAATTGTTCTAAGCAACGAATATAATTATCCCGATTTCATGCTTCTACTTAATAATCAGATTGCAATGTTTAAAAGCACCGGGCAAAAATTTAATTTAGTTTCTATTGAACTTGATCAGGCAGCCCCGATAAATGGAATAATTACTTTAAGACAGCTGCGTAACAGTGTTTGTTCTGTAATTGAAAAGAAAAATAAGATTTGTATTATCGAAAATAAAATATTAATCTTATTTGTAAGGCCGACTGAAGAGAAAATCAAAAAGACAATTACCGAAATTAAAAATAATATGCCGGAAAAAGATCCGAATTATTTTGAAATTATTTCAAAATACATTTCTGTGGTAAATCTTGAAATTTCTGAACAGATCGAGAATGCCGAACAATTGATTGCTTCAATTTCATCTCTTTCGGGTAAGACCATCTAAAAAATGGCTGTGAATTAAAATATCATTTCTTGTTGCAAATTCAATAAGCACTATACTATATTTAACTTTTTATTTTTAAGATGAATCTATTATATCTCATTTTTATTAAACGGAAAGTTTATGAAATTATTTATTTATGTGATGTTTACTTCTTTATTATTGTGCCAGACCAATTTTGAAGATTATTTTGAACCTAAAACATTAAGATTTGATTATCTGCATTGTGGCGATAAACAAAAATCTCTTTATTTTTTTGATAAAATGATTGAAGAAGATTTTTGGAGCGGAAGTAGAAAAAACCTTATTGTTGATACGGGTTACGGAGATTATTTCTTTACGATTACCGATTCAGCGTCAAATAAAATTATTTATTCTCGAGGTTATTCCACACTTTTTTTTGAATGGCAGACAACCGCCGATGCAGGAAAAATATCAAAAGCTATGAGAGAATCATTAGTATTTCCTTACCCAAAAAAAAAATGTTATCTGGATATTTATGAAAGAGATTCGCTTAATAACTTTTACAGCGTGTTCAAACAAAAAATTGATCCTTCCGATTATTTTATAGAAAAACAACAAAGATTTAAACCCGAAATAGTTAAACTGCATTATTCGGGAGATTATTCCAAAAAATACGATATTGTTTTTTTGCCTGAAGGATATACAGAAACCGAAATTGATAAATTCATAAAAGATTCCGAACCCCTAGTAGAATATCTTTTAGATTTTGAGCCTTTTAAGGAATTATCCGATAAAATAAATATATGGGCAGTTAAGGCATATTCAAAAAATACTGGAGCTGATATTCCAAAAGATTCTATATGGAAAGAAACATTGATGGATTTTACATATTATACTTTTAACAGTGAAAGATATCTTATGACTGAAAACTTCCACAAAGTCCGCGATTTAGCATCAGGTGTCCCTTACGATAACATTTACGTTATTGTAAATAGCGATAAGTACGGAGGCGGAGCAATCTATAATTTTTACAGTGTGCTGGCTGCCGGTAATCCAAAGTCAAAGCAAGTTTTTGTTCACGAGTTGGGACACGGATTAGCAGGTCTTGCAGATGAATATTACGATTCTCAGGTTTCGTACGAAGATTTTTTTAAACCGGGAATTGAACCTTGGCAGCCAAACATTACAACGCTTACAGATTTTTCAAAAAAGTGGGAAAATTCTATTGAGGAATGCATTCCTGTACCAACTCCTGCAGATGATAAATACTTAAATAAATTAGGTGTATTCGAAGGAGGCGGTTACGTCCCCAATGGGGTGTATCGCCCTACTAATAACAGCATTATGAAAGAACTTAAAGCTGAGTATTTTAATCTGCCAAGCATTACTGCAATTAAAAATATTATTAAATCTTATTCAGAATAAAAGTTGGGTATATGAACCAAAAAAAAACTTACCGGTTGCTTGAGACAGTAACATCAAAACATTTCGATTCGGATCAGGAATTGCTTGAGGAAGCTGTAATGCAAATTATTAATAATTCGCAGTTTGAAGTAGACGGAGCGCGGATTTGGATTCTTGATATAGAATCAGCAAGCTACAGGTTATTATTTCAAATGGGAAATACAAAAAAAATTGACAGTAAATTTTCAATCAAAATAAAAGATTATTCTGTCTTTGAGAAAATTACCAACGAAAGAACGGTACTTACCGATGAGACTGATGAAACTTTGAGAAAAAAAGGTATATTCAAATATTCAGCGACAGGAATTGGAGATAAAGCTAAAATTGACGGAAAAAGATACTATCAGTATTTATTAGCAGTAAATTCTAAAAATATTACAGACGATTTAAGATATACACTTAATATTATTGCTGCTGTTCTTACTTCGCGTTTAAAGGAAAGGCATCTCAGTATCCGGCAAAAGGATTTAATTGAAGATTTAGATAAAGCAAAACAATTACAGCGCAGTATTCTTCCGGAGCATGAATATAAATTCCACCAATATGAAATGTTCGGAGTAACACTTCCGGCAAATATTATAGGCGGCGATTTTTTTGATTATGTACGCGTAGGGAATGATGAAGAAAGAGTAGGTATTGCAGTTGGTGATGCAGCATCCAAAGGTATAAGCGCAGCAGCTGAAGCTATGTATATTTCTGGCGCCTTAAGGATGGCTTCTACATTTCAGCTTAAAATATCGCCGTTTATGTACAGATTAAACAAACTTGTAAATAAAATTTTCAGCGACGATAAATTTGTTTCATTGTTTTACGGAGAACTCTCAAATGATAAAAGGGGATTATTCCTTTATGCAAATGCAGGACATAATCCGCCTGTATATTATTCGCGCGAAAAAAATAAAACCGGATTTCTGGAAGTAACCGGACCTTTGCTTGGACCAACGCCAAACGCCCATTACGAAACAGCAAGTCATCTTATAGGAAAAGGCGATTTAATTGTGATTTATTCCGACGGTATTGTTGAAGCAGCAAATGAACACTACGATTTTTATCAGGAAGAACGCTTGTTAGAATTTATTAAAAAGAATAATTCACTTTCTCCAAAAGAATTGGCTTTGCGTATACTTGAAGATGTGTTGACTTTTTCTACAAAAAACAGCCAGTATCAGGATGATAAAACTATTGTTGTGATTAAAAGAAATGATGCTGATTAATTCCGTAGATTACTTATACAATACATTATTATCATAATAATACATCATTATCCTATTATGATAATTATTTAATATTATTTTGCTTTAGGACTTGTTTTAATATTTTTATTGTATTATAATTGCATTAGGAATAATTAAAAATGGATTAATATGCTGATATTAAAATTTGGCGGTTCTTCAGTAGGCAATGCCGAAAGAATCAATGGCGTTATAAATATTCTTGATGAATATTTAAAAAAGGGAGAAAAGATCGGAGTTGTATTCTCCGCTTTTCAGACTGTTACAGATTCCTTAATAAACGTAGCAAATTTAGCTGTTAAAAAAGACAATACATATTTATATAATCTTGATATGCTGAAAAACAAGCATATTGATACTTTAAATGAACTTATCCCGCAAAAATACAACAAACAATCAGCAGAAAATGTGATAAAATATTTTGAAGAGTTAAAAAATATTCTTCACGGTGTTTATTTGATTAGGGAATTAACTGACCGTACTCTTGATTATGTTGTAAGCTTCGGAGAAAGATTATCTTGTTATATTATCAGCGAAACGATGAAACATCGCGGGACTGACTGCGAATTTCTTGACAGCCGAAATCTTGTTAAAACTGACGATACTTTCGGAAGCGCTCGTGTGGACTTTGATAAAACCAACAAAAATATTGTTGAGTATTTTAAAGAACATAAATCCACCCAGATAATTACCGGATTTATAAGTTCTACTGATGATGGCGAAACTACCACTTTAGGCAGGGGAGGGTCGGATTATTCAGCTGCAATTTTTGGAGCTGCTCTTAATGCAAAAGAAATTGAAATATGGACTGATGTAAACGGTATTCTTACAGCAGATCCGCGAAAAGTTATTGACGCATTCCCTCTTAAAGCTGTAACCTACGAAGAAGCAATGGAACTTTCGCATTTCGGAGCAAAAGTAATTCATCCGCCAACAATGCTTCCTGCTTTAAAAAAGAAAATTAAAATAAGAATCCGGAATACATTTAACCCATCATTCAGGGGAACTATTATTATTGAACGAGAAAGTTCTGTAGCATTTAATGTAAAAGGAATTTCATCCATCGACAATATAACCCTTGTAAGAATTCAGGGCGGCGGAATGATAGGTGTTGCAGGTGTTTCTTCCCGGATATTCAGTTCGCTAGCAAAAAGAAAAATCAATATTATTCTTATTACACAGGCTTCTTCCGAACATAGCATTTGCGTAGCTGTAATGCCGAATAATGCCATAGATGCCAAAAATGCAATTGAAGAAGAATTTAAATATGAAATATTGGAAGGGAAGGTTAACAAAGTTGCTCTTGATACAGATCTTTCAATAATTGCAGTTGTCGGTGAAGATATGAAAAATACTCCCGGCATTGCTGGTAAAGTATTTCAAAGCTTAGGAAAAAACGGAATTAATATTCACGCTATCGCACAAGGTTCATCGGAATTAAATATTTCGCTGGTTATAAAAAATACTCAGCTAAAAAAGGCGTTAAATGTTTTACATAACTCTGTTTTTCTTTCAAATAAAAAAACAGCTAATATTTTCCTTGTTGGTACAGGATTAATAGGTTCTTCATTATTACGCCATATCGAAAAAAATAGCGAAGATTTGCAGAAATCGCTCGATTCGAGAATTAAGGTTGTTGGAGTTGCGGATATTAATTATATGAAGTTTGATGTTAATGGATTAAACTTGTCTGATCCGGATAAAATATTGAATAAGGAATGCGAACCTGTATCGCTTGATGTATTTATCAGCCGGATGAAAGAATTTAATCTGCCTAACTCTGTTTTTGTGGACTGTACTGCAAGCGAACCTTTAACTGAAAGATATAAAGATATTTTCGAATCGAATATTTCAGTTGTTACTCCAAATAAAATTGCTAATTCCAGTAAATATGAGAAATATAATCTTTTGAAGCATAATGCTAAAAAATTCAATGTGCAGTTCCGATATAGCACAAATGTCGGGGCAGCTTTGCCGCTTATAGGCACCATAGCAGATCTCAGAGCATCTGGAGATAAAATAGTTAAAATTGAAGGAATCCTTTCGGGAACATTAAGCTTTATCTTTAATCAATTCCGTTCGCGTGATGTGTTCAGCGAAATTGTAAAAGAAGCTAAAGCAAAGGGTTATACAGAGCCTGATCCTAGAAATGATTTAAATGGATTAGATTTTGCCCGTAAAATATTGTTGCTTGCAAGAGAATCGGGTTACGAAATTGAAATGAGTGATGTTGAAGTTGAAAGTTTAATTCCCGAACCTCTTAAAAATCTTGAAACGGGAAATGAGTTTCTTAAAAGAATTAGTGAGTTTGACAGCTATTTTTTGGATATCAAAAAGAAAGCTGCCGCAAAAGGCAAACTGCTTACTTATTCTGCAGTATTCCAAAACGGAAAGGCAAAGGTAGGCATTCAGGAAATTGATCCGTCTCATCCGTTTGCCAATTTAACTTCAAGCAATAATATAGTTGCTTTTACAACGGCAAATTACAAATATCTTCCGCTTGTAATTATGGGACCTGGAGCCGGTGCAGAAATAACAGCATTCGGTGTTTATGCCGATATTTTAAGAACATTAAATTATTTGAGTGTATAATATGAAAAAGATAAATGTAGCAGTACTCGGTGCAACCGGCAGTGTCGGTCAAAAATTTATAGAATTACTTGCAGATCACCCATGGTTTGAAATAGCTGAAGTTGCAGCTTCCGAACGCTCGGCTGGGAAAAAATACAAAGATGCCGTTAATTGGATTATGCAAAGCAGTCTTTCAGATAGAATCGGGAATATGGTTGTTAAGCCTTGCGATACAAGTTTGGATTCCAAAATATGTTTTTCTGCACTTGATGCTTCTGTAGCAGGCGAAATTGAAAGCGATTTAGCTAAAGCTGGATATTATGTTATTTCAAACGCGCGTAATCATCGTTTTGATGAAGACGTACCTTTGATGATACCTGAAGTAAATTATGAACATCTTGATCTTGTTAAAACGCAAAAAAGCAAAGGATTTATTATTACAAATCCTAACTGCTCAACTATTGGAATGGTAATGGCACTAAAACCTTTGAATGATAAATTTGGAATAGAAGCCGTAAACGTTGTTACAATGCAAGCAATTTCAGGAGCCGGTTATCCGGGCATCTCATCTATGGATATTCTCGAGAATGTTGTCCCTTTTATCGGAGGAGAAGAAGCAAAGATGGAATCGGAACCATTAAAGATATTAGGTAAGCTTGAAAACGGAGGAATAACTAATACACACTTTAAGATTAGCGCTCAGTGCAACAGAGTCCCTGTTATTGACGGACATACAGAATGTGTTCAGGTGAAGTTTAAAAACAAACCTTCTAAAGACGACATTTTAAAAGCATTTAATGAATTTACTTCTGAAGTTCAAAGATTGAAGCTTCCATCTGCTCCTGCTAAACCTATTTATTATTTTGCCGAAGATAAATTCCCGCAGCCGAAAATTCACCGTAATCTTGATAAAGGAATGGCAGTATCTGTAGGAAGATTGCGCAAAGATAATTTGTTTGATTATAAATTTGTTGTACTTTCACATAATACTGTAAGAGGAGCTGCAGGAGGTACTATACTGATAGCGGAACTTCTTAAAGAAAAAGGATATTTCGGTAATATATGAAAAGAGAAATTAAAATTTATTCGCCTGCAACAGTTTCTAATATAGGCTGTGGTTTTGATGTAATGGGTTTTGCCCTTGACGAACCTTGTGAAGAAATAATAATGCGTACAAGCGCTGAACCCGGAATCAAAATAAAAAAAATAACAGGTGACAACGGTGAAATTCCTTACGATATTGAGCAGAATACTGCTACAAAGGCTTTGCTGTCTTATATTCAATTCAATCCTATTAATTTCGGATTAGAATTGGAAATTAATAAAAAAATGGGACTCGGAAGCGGATTAGGATCAAGCGCTGCAAGCGCTGTTTCTGCAGTTTACGGGTTAAACTATCTGCTTGGAAATCCATTACATAATGATAAACTTTTATTATTTGCGCTTGACGGTGAAAAAATTGCCAGCAATGCTATACACGCTGATAATGTTGCTCCTTGTCTTTATGGCGGGTTTATTTTAATAAGATCATACGATCCAATAGATATTATTAAACTGCCAATTCCTCCCGATCTGTACTGCACTGTAATTCATCCGCAAATTGAAATTAAAACAAGTGAAGCCCGCGCCTTGTTGGGTAATACAGTAAAATTAAAGGATGCAATTACACAGTGGGGAAATGTAGGCGGGTTAATTTCCGGCATTTATCAAAATGATTATTCTTTAATTGGCAGATCAATAAAAGATAAGGTTGCCGAGCCTCACAGATCCAAACTTATTCCGGGATACGACCAGATAAAAGAAGCTGCTTATGAATCAGGTGCAATCGGCTGTAATATTTCAGGTTCAGGTCCAGCAATATTTGCTTTATCGGTTTCTAAAGAGACAGCAGAAAAAGTAGCATCGGCTATGGAAGAAGCTTGTAATCAAGTAAATATTGAAAATAAAATATATGTGTCCAAAATTAACAAAAACGGTCCTTTGATAGTTGAATAATATGAAATATTACAGTGATAAAAATAGGAATTTATTTACCGATTTTAAGACTGCTGTATTAGAAGGTTTGGCTCCGGATGGAGGTTTATTCGTTCCCGATAATATTCCAGTGTTAAGTCAGTCTTTTTTCGATAATTTGCATAATTTATCAATAGGCGAAATTGCTTTTGAAGTTTTGAAACCATACGTTTCAGAAAATATGAGCAATGATGTTTTAAACTCTATAATCAGCCGTACTTTTACATTTCCGGCTCCTGTTATTAAATTATCTGACAGTCTGGGTATTTTGGAGCTTTTTCACGGTCCTACTCTTGCATTTAAAGATTTTGGAGCAAGATTTATGGCAAATACAATGTCGCAATTTATCAGGCAAGAAAACAGAGAATTAAACATTCTGGTTGCTACTTCAGGAGATACTGGCAGTGCTGTTGCACATGGATTTTACGGTGTTGAAGGAATAAATGTATATATTCTGTATCCATCTCAGAAAGTAAGTAAAATTCAAGAAATGCAGCTTACTACATTAGATAAAAATATAACAGCTTTGGAAATTGAAGGAACTTTTGATGATTGTCAGAAATTAGTGAAAGAAGCTTTTACAGATAAAGATTTAAGAAAAAACTTGCCTTTATCCTCAGCAAATTCAATAAATATTGCGCGTCTTCTTCCTCAAAGCATTTACTATTTTGAGGCATTTAAACAAGTTCAAAGAAATAATAATATAATATTTTCTGTGCCATCAGGGAATTTAGGGAATTTAACGGCTGGACTAATCGCCAAGAAAAGCGGTCTTCCTGTTAAAAAATTTATTGCTGCTGCAAATTCTAACAATGTTTTCACCGAATATATTAACAGCGGTCAGTTTATTCCGCGTCCTTCCGTAAAAACATATTCCAATGCAATGGATGTAGGTAATCCTAGTAACCTAGCAAGAATTGATTCAATTTACAGGAAAATACTTGGTTCTATTAGAGAAGATATCTATTCAATTTCTTTTTCAGATTTCGAGACTATTGAAGGGATAAAAGAACTTAAAGAAAAATACGATTATCTGATAGACCCTCATGGCGCTATAGGTTATCTTGCATTTGATAAATATGAAAAGGATACTGATGATTTCGGTATAATTCTCGAGACGGCTCATCCGGCAAAATTTGGTGATGTAATTGAATTAAATACTGGTTTTAAAATTGAAATGCCGAAAAGATTATCTGATTATTTAAAAGCCGAGAAAAAGTCGATAAAAATGGATAAACAATATGATTCCCTTAAATCTTTTTTGCGTTCAAAAAAGAAATAATAATTATTAAAGCACGCATTATTCGGAACGAGAAAAAACAAACTTCGATGCCTCGGTTTATTGGTAATCGTTCACTGTACTTCTTAATGCGTTTATTTTCTTTCTGACCAATTCTATTTTCCTTGAAAGGTCTTCTTCTTCCATTTCGAGTTTTTTAATCTCTTCCAATGTACTTTTAGAATATGGTTCAGTGTTCTCTAAAGCCCAAGGGAAAAAGAATTTTTCATTCTCTTTTTTCATACTGAAATACTTTTCCTCGAGGTTGAAAACATCAATATCGTGTTTTGGTATGAATTTTGGTTTGTTGTTTGAAAAATTAGCCAGCATATCCAACTCCTCTTGTTTGTGTTTTAAATCACACTTATTGATAACATATTGTAATAATAAAGTCAACGTAAAAACAAAGGTATTACTTCTTAAGAAGTAAAAACTTAGTGATTAATTATCGCTAAATATTTACTAATGTCAAGTCGTAGTAATAATTATTTAACATTTGTTAAGATAATGTTTTGACAAAATTATTTTGACTAATTTTTAATAAACAAAATTATCAAGTTATTTTAGGAACATCTTCAATCATTATCAAATTTAATTCGTGATCTTTATCATTAAGGTTAACAGCAATTCTATCTTCTTGATTGGCAATGGCTTTGCTTAGCATATTTTGTACAAGATAAGCGTTGGTAAAATTATCGTCGCGATGATTATAAAGAAGAGTAAAATTTTCGAACATCTGCTGCAGACTCCCTTCATCGAATGTGTAACCGCTTTCTAATGCAATATGAGCTGTAATTTCAAGCAATTCACGCGGAGAATAATCCTGAAAAGAAAAATAATTCGGGAAGTAGTGTGTAAAATCAGCAAGTCTTTTATTTAATTCTGTTATATAATTTTGTTTGTCCGAAATTATTATAATTGTTCTTGAATTATTTAATTCTATAAAACTGAATATTTTTCGGAATAATTCTTTTAATAATATATCAGAAAGTGTAAGGAAATTTGATATTTGCGGGAAATATAATATTTTATCCGCTGAAATATTTAATATAGATTCTAATTTTTCTGTAGTAAGAATATTGTTTTCGTTAAAGATATCTGATTTTTCAATTTTAATGATTTCGTCGTAAGTAATAATTTTAAATAGTTTATAGATTTTTGCAATGTAGCCGGCAATGGTATATTTACCAGTGCCTCTATTGCCAGCAAAAAAGCAATTGTAACTCCTATTTAAAACCGGCAGACCTTTCTGTTTACGCATTTCAGAAATTTGTAAACCTGAAATGAGTTTATCGATGCTCCTTTTAACATTATTCAACCCGGGAAGCTCGCTGATTTCTTTAATTATTTTTTCAATATCTTCTTTATTACTGGAAACTGAAGCAACAGAAACCTCACCGGAATATAAAAGAGTGATATCTTCCTTGCGAATGGTAAGTCCTTTTTTCAATTCTCTGTTTTTACTTTCGGCTTCCCTTAGCAATGTGTTTCGTTTTATTTCTTCGCAGATATTTCTAACAATACGGGCATTCCCAAAATTTTTATCACGTTTATCATAAAGAAAATCAAAATATTTCATCAGCACATCACAAGCTTCGTTTTCAAGATTCATTTTAAATGAAGAGAATATATCCTTAGCAATTTTAAGAAGTTCCTGAGGCGTATAATCATCAAAATAGAATATTTTATTAAAACGCGATTGGAGTCCTGGATTACTGTTTATAAAGTGTTTCATTTCATTTGTATATCCGGCTGCTATAGTTAAAAATTTCCCTCTGTCGTCTTCCATTTTTTTCAGAAGCACATCAACAGACTCGGCTCCGAATTCATTTTTACCGGAAGTAAGCGAATAAGCTTCATCAATAAAAAGTGTACCTCCCAGCGCTTTATTTATAACATTCTTTGTTTTAATTGCTGTTTGTCCCACAAACCCTGCAACAAGTCCTTCTCGGTCGGTTTCTACTAGATGCCCTTTTTCTAAAATTCCTAAAGCCGAATAAAGTCTGCTTAAAAGTCTGGCTACCGTTGTTTTACCTGTCCCCGGATTTCCTAAAAATAGGATATGGGATGAGAATTTTTCTTTAACATTTTCACCTCTTTCTTGATAAAATTTAGCAAGTTTTACAATATCCGAAATTTCTTTCTTAACTTTTTCCAATCCGGTAAGTTTGTTCATTTCGGTTAAAACATTTTGAAGCTCTTCTTCGTTAATGGAAATATTTACAATTTTTCTTTCGTTTAATTTTAAAATATCAGAAACATCTTCGGCAAGAATATGTGAAAGCAAATATTTATCTTTTTTATTCTCGGAAGAATTAAGAAATCTTTTGCTCACATTTAATTTTAATTCATCAAATATTTTCCGTGCAAGTCTTGCGTTCCCAAAAGTTTTATCGCGATTTCTGTAAAGTGCGGTTAACTCTTTTTCCAACAATATTTTTGCGCCATCAGTAACAAAATAATCTTCATATTCTGCTAGTATTTGAATAATATTAATCATTTCAAGAGGCGAGTAATCTTCGAACTCGAATGTATGCGAAAATCTCGATTTCAAACCGGGATTTGATTCGAGAAAATTTTGCATTTCTTCGGGATAGCCTGCAACAATTACTGCAAATTCACCTTTTCTGTCTTCCATTCTTTTAAGCAGAATATCAATTGCTTCGCGTCCGAAATCCTGACTGTTGTTTTTATTAATTAGGGAATAAGCTTCATCAATAAATAACACACCTCCGACTGCTTCGGAAATTATTTTTTCTGTTTTTTGAGCGGTTTCGCCTATATATTGACCAACTAAAGCAGCTCTGTCAACCTCTATTAGTTTATTCTCTTTAAGAAGTCCCATCGAATAAAAGATTTTTGCCATCAATCTGGCTACTGTTGTTTTTCCTGTACCGGGATTACCTAAAAATATGGAATTAAGCGAAATGCCATCTTGAACTTTTAATCCAAGTTTTTTCCTTTCTTTAAGAAACTCGAGATAATCTATAAATTCTTTTATTGAATTTTTAATATTCTTAAGTCCCACAAAGTTATTAAGTTCAGCTAATAATTTTTGAAGATTTTCTTTTTCTGATTCAACAACTGTAATTTCCGAAACGCTATTTTCCTGAAATGATTTTTGCGGTATTTTTTCTTTTGAAGGCAAAAGATATTCTTTTTGTTCACCAATTTTGAAAAGCGATTCGCTTACTTTGAAATCATCAATATAAATTTCTACTTTTCCTGAGCCTTTTTCCCAATAAAAATGTTCATCGGAACCCCATGTTTGAACATAAATAACCGAATCCCAGTTTTCGTTAATATTCATCTTAAAATAGCTTCTGCCAATTTCAAAATCGTTCAAATACCAAATTGCAAATCCTTTATAATACATTTTCTTCTTATTGAAGAAATGGTTTTTAAAAATCAGTTCAACACCGATAAATTTAATATCGGCAGCGCTAAACTGTTTATAATAAACACGTTGATTTTGCTTGCTATCATCAATGACGTTGAAAAATTTGGCTGAAATAACCTGAAGAGTTTTATTCGAAAAAAAAATATTTCCGCCGCTTACAACGGGAATAATATTGTCCTTTTTATAGGTAATAAGGTTTTTATCACTATCCGAAATTTTAATAGAATAATTTCTTATTTGATTAGTAATGTTTAATATTTCCGGGCTTTTTTTAATAAGATGGGAAAAATCGTCAACTATTTTTTTTGCTGGTTTATACTGATATTGATTTAAAAGCGTTAAAAGATGCAGCTTTATCATTCTTATCCTTATATCATCATCTATATCTTTGTTTCTTAAATAAAAATTAGAAATGAATTTTGCAAACCACAATTCTCCATTATTAAATGATGTTTCAGCTTTTTCTATAATATCCTTAATATTATTAAATTTCTCAATATTGCTGGCAATACTTAAATAATCGTTTATTCTTTTCAGTTCATCCCAATTATGGGATGAAAGGAGAGTATTGCATTCTTCTTTTGCTTTTTCAAAATTTCCAGAATCTGCAAGCGCTCTAATAAGGTTTATACTGCATATTTTATATTCGCTGATTATATTTCCCCTATATAACTCAAGGTCATTTTTTGCGGCTTCGTTAAATCCTAATTTTGCAAATATCTGCCCGCGTAATTTTCGTAAATAAATCAAGTCAGGTCTTAATTCTACTGCTGCATTTGCAAGTTCAAAAGCTTTAACAGGATCACCTTTGCCCAAAATTGCAAAAGCGTAATAGATTAGTACTTCTTCGTTTTCGGGAAAATTATAATTAAGTTTTTCAAAAAGTTTATCAGACGTTATAAAATCATTGTTCTTAAGTGATTGTAATGCCTCTGATAATGTTTTTCTATAATCAATTGTGCTCACAACTTACCGGAATTATTAAAAACATAATGAATAATCGGTTTTAAAAAAAATATTTTGAATGAAACAAATAAACTATATTCACGTCTTAAAATAAAAAATTAGCATGGATAAAGAAATGAAACAATTTTTAATTTTTTCTTCGTTAATAATATTTTTTATTATTTCTTGCGATGTAGTTGGAATTAAAGGCTCGGGCAATGTAAGAAATGTTCAAAGAGAAACGGAATATTTTAATCAGATTAACGTTAGCGGCAGTTTTGAAGTTGAAGTTGTTCAAGATGATTCGAATACTTTGGTTATTGAAGCTGAAGATAATCTTATTCCTTACATTGTTACGAAAGTACGTAATAACACTTTGTTTATAGACACAAATGAAAGAATTTCACCTCAAGAAGAATTAAAAGTATTTATAACTGTAAGCGATTTAAAAAAGGTAGATATTTCGGGTGCTTGTAAAGTCAGCTTAAAAACTATTGAAAGAGAAAAGCTTGATATTGAATTAAGCGGGGCAAGTAATATTAGTGTATCAGGAAAAACAGACGAGTTCAATTTGTTTGTATCGGGTGCTTCAAAAATTGACGCTGTGAATTTTTATGCAAAAAATGTTAATGCCAAAATAAGCGGAGCAAGCCGGGCAGATTTAAATGCAAGCAGTAATTTAAATGCTGATATTTCAGGCGCATCAACAATTAATTATTACGGAGATCCTGCAAATATAAAGTATAATTGTTCTGGTGCATCTTCTTTAAACAGGCGTTAATATAAGAAAGTATTTATTGGAGCGAAATTTATAGACAAAATAAATTTGTATTATTACTTTTGTTTCTAAATTTTAACAATTATGGAGAAATATATGAGAAAGCCTGTTGTTGGCATTATTATGGGCAGTGACAGTGATTTAAATACAATGCAAAAATCGATAGATGTATTTAAGGAATTTTCTGTTCCGTTTGAAGTAAAAATCCTTTCGGCGCACCGTACACCCGAACAGCACGCGGAATATGCAAAAACCGCAGAAAACCGCGGATTAAAAGTTATAATTGCAGCCGCCGGAGGAGCAGCTCATTTACCGGGAGTTACAGCCGGACAAACAACTTTACCCGTAATCGGTGTTCCGATAAATTCAAATTCACTGAACGGAATGGATTCACTCTTATCAATTGTTCAAATGCCTCCCGGTGTTCCTGTGGCAACTGTATCAATTGACGGAGCAAAAAATGCCGCTTTGCTTGCAGTTCAGATTTTAGCTTTATCTGATAAAGATATAAATGAAAAGCTGAAAACTTATAAAGTTAAAATGGCTGAAGAGTCTATGGAAAAAAATGAAAAAGTGAAATATTAATTAATTGGCTTAGATAAAATATTATCTAAGCCATTAATATACAGCATTATTTTGATGATATTTCTGTTAATTTAAATTCTTCTGGATAATATGTGCTTTCACCATGTTGGCTAATATCAAGTCCAATTATTTCTTGATTTTCAGTTACTCTAATCGGAATTATCATATCGGTAATTTTAAATAGCAAATAAGAACCTGTAAATGCAAATACGGTAACAATTAATAATGCAAGTAGATGATTTAAAAATGTTGTTGTATCACCGTAAACTAATCCAACATTTGCTGCAAATATTCCTGTAACTACCATACCAAACATACCGCCAATACCATGACAAGGAAAAACATCAAGAGTATCGTCTACTTGAGTTTTTGCTTTTAAATGAACCATATAATTGCTTAAGGCACTTGCAGCAATTCCTATAAAAATACTCTGTCCTACTGTTACAAATCCAGCGGCAGGAGTTATTGCAACAAGACCTACAACAGATCCGATACATGCTCCAAGTGCCGATACTTTTAATCCTTTTATTGAATCAATAAAAATCCAAGTAAGCATTGCTGCGGCTGAAGCTGTATTTGTAGTTAAAAATGCTTGAACAGCTGTTTCATTTGCAGCCAAAGCAGAACCTCCATTAAAACCAAACCATCCAAACCATAACATTCCAGTTCCAAGTATAACAAAAGGAATGTTAGCAGGCTTATGCATAATTTTTTTCGAATGATCGCGTCTTTGCCCTAAAACCATTGCTCCTGCTAATGCTGCTAAACCCGCCGACATATGAACAACAGTACCTCCGGCAAAATCTAAAACACCCATTTTCCTTAAAAAACCATCTGGATGCCAAGTCCAATGAGCAAGAGGTGAATAAATTACTATAGCAAAAAGACAAATAAATAATAAGTAACCAGAAAATCTTATCCTTTCAGCAAAAGAACCTGTAATTAAAGCAGGTGTTATTATAGCAAATTTCAGCTGAAATAATGCAAATAATGCTAATGGAATTGTTGGAGATAAAATTGGATCGGTATTTAATCCAACATTTTTAAACATAAAATATGTAAAAGGATTTCCGATGAATCCGCCAATACTATCTCCAAAGGCAAGACTAAAACCGATAAATACCCAAAGAATACTTATTACTCCAAGTGAAATGAAACTTTGCAACATTGTAGAAATAACATTTTTCATCCTAACCATTCCGCCATAAAAGAATGAAAGACCTGGAGTCATTAAAAGAACTAAACCAGAAGCAGTTATCATCCAAGCAACATCACCAGGTACACTTGGTAATGATTCGGTTTTTGATGCTTCGGATATTGGGTTATTAAATAATCCTAAAATACCAATAGCCACGAGTATTCCAAACGGGAATAGCCATTTCAACTTCATTTGCTCTCCTTTATATAATTGTGTTAATAATTGATATCGCCTAATATATATAATATAAAACAGGTGTATCTACTAAGAAACTAATGCTATAACGACGCGTAAGATAATTTATAGAAAGTTTAAAGTCAAATTATAAATACTTTTAAAATGATTGTTAATAATACTTTTAATTATTGACTTATCTTAAGTATATTCCGAGTTATAATCTTACTTTTTATTAATAAATTTGCAATTTCAAATGATATCTGTTCTCGAGTCAGTCAACTTATCCTCAAAATATTTAACTGAAAAAGGAATCGATTCTGCCCGTATGAACGCAGAACTTCTTTTGGCCGAAATATTAGGCTGTAAAAGACTTGAATTATATCTTAAATTTGATAAACCCTTAAGCGAAGAAGAAATTGTAAAATATAGAAATTATTTAAGCAGAAGAGCACAAGGAGAGCCTCTTCAATACATTCTGGGCAAAGTTGAATTTTTTGGAATAAATTTCGTTGTAAACGGAAATGTTTTAATACCGCGCCAAGAAACAGAAATTCTTGTTGAAACAATTACCGAAAAGTACAAAGCCAGTTCAAACTTAAATGTCCTTGATATTGGGACGGGAAGCGGAATAATTTCTATCTGCCTTGCAAAGCATTTGCAAAATTCTAAGGTTTATGCTACAGACATTTCGGAAACTGCTCTTAAAACAGCAAAATTAAATGCTGATGAAAATTTTGTTAGTAATATTACGTTTTTAAAAAATGATATACTGAATCAAGATTTTGATATAATAACTAAATTTGATATTATTGTTTCTAACCCGCCATATGTTTCTTCGGGTGAATATTTAATGTTGCAAAAAGAGATTGTAAATTACGAACCCAAAGAGGCTGTGACAGATAATTCAGATGGATATACATTTTATAAAAGGATATCCAGCATTGCCGGTAAAATGTTAAATCCAGGCGGCGAACTTTTTTTTGAAACAGGGCAGGGACAAGCTGAAAATGTTAAAAATATAATGATCCAAAATAATTTTGCAAATACATATTTAATTAAGGATTATCTTGGAATTGAAAGGGTAGCGGCAGGTCAAAAAATATGAGAGCGTTGGTTCAAAGAGTTTCGGAAGGGTGGGTTAAAATTGAAAGTGAAAGCTATTTCAGAGAAATAGGAAAAGGGATTGTAATTTTATTAGGCATTCATAATTCGGATACAGAAAAAGAAGTTGATTTTGTTGCAGATAAATGCTCAAATCTGAGGATTTTTGAAGACAACCAAAATAAAATGAATCTTTCTGTGAAAGATATTGACGGAGAAGTTTTAGTAATTTCTCAATTTACGCTGTACGGAGATGCACGGAAAGGAAACAGACCAAGTTTTACTGAGGCAGCACTGCCTGAATATGCAAATAAATTATACGAATTATTTTTATCGAAGATGAAGAATAATCTTAGTGATAATAAAGTTCAATCTGGTTTGTTTGGTGAAATGATGCAGGTAAAAATTATGAATGAAGGTCCAGTTACAATTCTTATAGAATCAAAGTAAATATTTTGTTAATATAATCACAAATACATAGATTTTGAATATGACAGATAATTCTGTATTGATGATTTTTATTGACGGAGTAGGAATCGGAGAAAACGACCCTGCAAAGAATCCTTTTTTTAATAACAATTTTAAAATATTTTCAAATTTATTTTCCAATGTCCCTCATTCAAATAATCTTTACGAAAAATCAGGTAATTCAATTTATTTTCCTGTAGATGCCTGTATGGGCGTTGAAGGAATTCCTCAAAGCGGTACTGGTCAGACTTCAATTTTCTGCGGAATTAATGCAGCAAAAATATTAGGGAAACATTTCGGACCTTTTCCTCACACAACATTATATCCATTAATTAAAGAGAGAAATATTTTTAAGGAATTAACCGTAAAAGGATTAAAATCGAAGTTTGTGAATGCTTATCCTAAAATGTTTTTCGATTATCTGAAAGCAGGTAAACAAAGATTAAGCTTTACAACTTTAACAAGCGTATTTAATGGAACACCTTTATGTAATTTAAATGATTTAAGAAATGGCAGAGCACTAAGCGCTGAAATAGATAATTACAGATGGAGAAACAAATTAAACTATAATCTGCCGGTAATAAAACCGAAAACGGCTGCAAAAAGATTAATTAAAATTGCTTCGGAAAACAACTTTACACTATTCGAATATTATCTTACCGATCATTTCGGGCATCTGCGTCATCAGGATTATATGGAATATGCAATAAATGTTCTCGATTTGTTTTTGTTGGAAATACTAAATAATCTTCCCCGGGAAATGACGTTTATTTTATGTTCCGATCATGGTAATTTTGAAGACTTGTCCAATAAATCACACACTTTAAATCCTTCGCTTTGTATTGTCTCTGGTAAACATTCGCAAAAGCTGGCAGAAAGTATTAAAAGTCTTGAACATATAAAGTCTTCTGTTTTGGAGATTCTGAAATGAAATGTTGTCCTGCCATAAAATTCACTTTGATTTTTTCAGCGGGAATTCTCGCATCGAACATTTTCAGTTTTAGTATCGGTGGAATTCTCATTTTCTGTGGTATAGTTTTTTCAGCAATACTCATTCTTCTATTCTATAAAAAGTTTTTAAATCTCAAGCAGTTTTTAATTGTAACTTTAATTTTTTCTGTCGGATTTCTTAACTCGGAAATTGCTGAATTAAAAACAGAGCAAATATCTTTACCATTCAAAGATATGCGCGAGGTAAAAGTCTGGAGCAGTGTTGAAGAGATTCAGTTGTACAATCAGGATGCAATATTTCTAAGGGTAAAAACAGATTCTATTGAAAGCCGGGATCAAAAAATAGTTAAAGAGTTTTCTGTTGCATTAAAAATAAAATCGGAAACAAATAATCTTGATTTGTTATACGATGAAATTAATTGCGGCGACCGGCTGATTTTTATCGGGAATCTTTATCAACCTGCTGGAATAAAGAACCCGGGAGAATTTGATTATAAAACATATTTAAATAGGAAACAGATTTCTGCTACTGGATACGCTGATATTGAACAGATTCAACTAATCAAACAAAATAGGGAAATTGTAAAAAACTTTTTCCTGCAAATCCGGAAAAACATTGATAAACGAATTAAAGAACTTCATAATTACGAAACTGCAGGATTTTTACGCGGTGTTTTATTAGCCGATAGATCAGAAATTTCTGATGAAACTAAAGAGCTTTTTATTAATTCAGGAATTGTGCATCTGCTAGCAGTTTCAGGTTTGCACGTTGGATTTATAATTATAATTATGCATTTACTTTTTGCCCGCTTAAATATTCATTTGCGTTATTTTTCGCTTACTGCTGGAATTTTATTGTTTCTTGCGATAACAGGAATGCCGGTATCGGCTGTACGAGCTTCAATTATGGCAATTCTAATTTTAGCTGCATCTTATGCAGATAGGAATTATAATCCTTTTAATTCATTATTTCTGGCTGTCCTTTTAATTCTTGCTTTCGATCCGTATCAGTTATATAATGCCGGATTTCAATTATCGGTAAGTGCAGTATTTTCTATTATTTATTTTCAACCACTCTTTAGTGAATATTTAAATAAAAAGAAACTTAAAAGCAGAATTTTGAAAAATTTCTTGCTGTTTGCGTCTATTTCAATATTTGCTCAATTAGGAACTTTGCCGTTTACAGTTGCATATTTCCATAAAATATCCGTCACATCAATCTTTGCAAACATTTTTGCAATCCCTTTAGCTGGAATTATTATTGGAAATGCTTTTATTTCAATATTGATTTCGATACTGAGCTTTGAAAGCGCTGTTATATTATCTTCTGTTACAAACTTTTTAACATCAATTCTTTTTTCCTTAGGAAAAATATTCGGCAATCCCAGTTTCTCTTATCTCAACTCAACAGGGCTCACTATTTTTAATGGGGCAGTTTATCTTCTTGTAATATTTTTAGGTCTGACATTTTTATTAAAACCGAACAAAATAAAATTGAAAATACTGATTGCAATCCTAATAACGTTAAATCTTTCTTTTACTTTTTTTATAAGCCGGACTGCAATATTCAAAAAAAACAAACTATCAATTTTAATGATAGATGTAGGGCAGGGGGATTCTTTTTTAATAAGCTTTCCAAATGGTAAAAAAGCTTTAATAGATGCAGGGAATGCAACCCCCGAATTTGATTGCGGAAAAAGAACTTTGCTTCCACTGCTTGAATACCTAAATATAAAAAAAATAGATTTTGTCTTTATTTCGCACATTGATGCAGACCATTATAAAGGGATTTATTCTCTAATAGAAAAAGGAATATGCGAAAAAATATACTTCCCGGTACCAGATACATCATCGCAAAAAGAAATTGATTTTAGAAATTACCTGATAAGCAAAAAGCAAAACTACTCGCACTATAAATGTGAAACTATGGAAATAGGAAATGCAAAAATTTATTTCCTGATATCTTCAAAGATTAGTAATTTTGACAGTAACAACCGCAGCGGTATTGTAAAAATTTGTTACGGCAACTCATCGGCTATATTTACCGGAGATGCTGAGTTTGAAATTGAAAGTAAGCTGATTACAAAATTTAAGACTTTTTTAGATTCTGATATATTAAAGATTGGTCATCACGGAAGTAAAAAAGGAACTGGGCTCCCTTTCTTAAAGTGGGTTTCTCCAAAATATTCTTTAATATCATCCGGAAAATTTAACAGCTACGGTCATCCTTCAGATGAAGTGATCGGGAATCTTAAACTTGCGAATTCAAAAATTTTAAGAACTGATATAGAAGGAGCCGTGCTTCTTGAATCTGACGGCACAAAATTTAAAATTATCAATTGGAAAAAGGAGCTAGATATAAATTGAAAATTATTGAAAATGTTTCTTTGAAAAATCTGAACACATTCAAAATAGATGTGAAAGCAAAATTCTTTTGTGAAGTTACAAATAAAGAAGATATTCTGGAATTATCGGATGAAGGTTTTTTTAAGAAGAAATGGATAATATTAGGAGGCGGAAGCAACGTCCTTTTTTTAGATGATTTCGATGGAATTGTAATAAAAAACAGAATATCGGGATTTGAAGAACTATTAAAAGACGAAGAAAAAGTAATCATTAAAGCCAATTCTGGAGAGTTGTGGGATGTTTTTGTTGATTATTGCGTAACAAACTCATTTTACGGAGCAGAAAATTTAAGTCTTATTCCAGGTACAGTGGGCGCTTCACCAATTCAAAATATTGGAGCATACGGAACCGAAGTATCCGAAATAATATTTTCGGTTGAATATTTTGATATTAAAAGCAAATCATTTAGAACAATTGAAAAAAGCTTATGTGAATTTGGTTACCGCGAAAGTATTTTTAAAAATGATTTGAAGAATAAAACTATAATCACTTCAGTAAATTTTAAGTTATCAGTTAAACCTAATTACAAACTCATTTATAAACCTCTTTCCGATATTTTTGCAGACAAAGAAAAAAGATCATTATCGGAAATACGAAACAAAATAATTGAAATAAGGACAAGCAAACTTCCGGATACAGATGTTTTTGGAAATGCCGGAAGTTTCTTTAAAAATCCCGAAATAACTCCCGATGAATTCGAAAGATTAAAAAGGGAATATCCAGATATAGTTTCTTTTAAAACTGAAAGCGGCAATGTTAAAATTTCAGCCGGCTGGCTTATTGAAAAAACAGGATTGAAAGGTTTTAAAAAAGGAAATGTTGGAACATATAATCAGCAAGCTTTAGTAATTCTTAATTTCGGTGGTGCAAAAGGAAATGAAATAATTCAATTCTCCGAATTTATTAGTGCAGAAGTTTTAAATATGTTTAAAATTAACTTGACCCCAGAAGTAAATATAATATATTAAAGGTGATAAATTGGAAAATCTCAAAATCGTAATTATAGGTTTGCTTTTAATTGAATTTTTGTTTGTGGTTCTTTCAACAACGCGCATTTCAATTAAAAAAGGGCAGAATAGTGTTTTATGGTTTGTTTTGTCAATTGTTTTTAATTTCTTTGCCCTTGCCGCTATATATTTATTTAAAGGAAACAGTGAGAAAGAAAAAACCGAATTCGACAAAACAATTATTGATATAACCCAGCCGTTTATCGATTTGTTACATACTTCTGCTGCACTGACGGGTGTTAATGTTTCGTATATTTTAGAAGGGATTACTTATTTCGGCGTTCTTGGTCTTTTAGCTATATTTTTTAATGATTTTATCGGATTAAACGATATTGATGCAGGACTAATGGTTGCAATTCAAACTGGCGGAATAACATTAAGTATGTTGTTTTTAGGTGCAACTGTCGATTGGATTGGCGTACGAAAAGCATTCTTATTTTCACTTGCTTTTATGCTTGTAGGAAGGATAATTTTAACAATTTCTCCTGATTTCGGAATAAAAGGATATGGAGAAATGCCTCATATATTTGCAATGCTGGGCATATTTGGAATAATTTTAGGATATGGAATTTACCAGCCTGCTGCTTATGCAGCGGTTAAACAATTTACTAATAAAAATACTGCGGGAATGGGTTATGCTATGCTATATGGCTTAATGAATCTTGGCGGGTTTCTGCCCGGGCTTATTTCTCCTCCTGTAAGAAATACATATGGAATACAAGGCGTATTTTGGGTTTATGTTGTGTTAACTGTTGCAGGAATTTTTACAGTCTATTTTATGATAACAAAAAAAGCCGTTAAAAAAGCATTGCAGGAAAATAATCTTGACGACGGAAATCCCGTAACAAAAGAAGATGATCTTTCGGATATGAAATTAAAAGAGAAAATTAAATATTATATTAAAAATTTCCCTCTTCGCGATACAAGATTTCTTTTTTTTATTTTTGTATTGATTCCTGTTCAAACACTTTTTGCTCATAACTGGCTTACAATTCCCCAATACACAAGCCGGGCATTCGAAGGTTTTGTAGAAGAGAATTTTGAATTTTTTGTTAATCTGAATCCCATATTTATATTTATTCTTACTCCTATTGTAACAGCGCTAACCCTTAAAAAGGATACTTACAATATGATGATAATCGGCACATTCGTTATGGCTGCCCCAACATTTATTTTAACTTTAGGACCCAATATTTATACACTTTTAATTTATATAGGCATTATGACAATAGGTGAAGCAATGTGGCAGCCGCGTTTTTTGCAATGGGTTGCAGAAATTGCCCCTAAAAATATGACCGGTATTTATATGGGAATTGGCCAGTTCCCATGGTTTCTTACAAAAATAATTACAGGTTTGTATTCCGGATGGTTTTTAACACAATATTGTCCATCTAATAAACTTCCTAGCGAAATGAACACAGAATTTATGTGGCTGATATATGGAATTATTGCAATATCTTCACCAATTGGATTGCTGTTGGCTAAAGGATGGATGCAAAAAGGATTTAAAATTAAACACGGTGAATAATTTTTAATGCTTGTGATATTAAGTCGATAATATTTTATAAAATTCAGATATATTTGTCATAATAAAAAATAGAATTATAGGAAATTAAATACTCTGAATTTTTTCCGATAATTGGAAAGAGATATTCCCAAAAAATGAGTTTATGGATACTATACCGGTAATAAGCAGCAGTTTTACACAATTAGAAGAAATAAAATATTTAATAAATAAAGGACTTTCCGAAGAACAGCATTTAATACTTCTTTCTGGAATAACTGAGACCGTTCAATATCTTTCCGTTCAAAGACACAAACTGATTTTTCTTAATTTTGATGACGAAAACTTTGATGCTTTCGATTTGCTTGAAATAATTATAAGCGATCCTTGGTTAATGCAGATAGGTATCATAGGAATAAGCAGCAATATAAAAGCGGCAAATCAGCTTGATAAACTTCGCGGAGCTAACATTCTTGTAATGCTTACCACAAATGAACTTAACGCTCATCTGCCGCGAATAATGAAAATACTAAGAGAAAACGAGCAGATGCTTATCCATAAGGATGTTAATACATCTTTAATGAGCAATATTTCGAAGTCTTTATATTTAAATAACGATCCTGTTGAAGCAATATGTTTAGCAAACCTCATTTGTAACTTCCTATATAATACAAATAAAATTGATGTTGTTAAGAGAGGATATTTGAATGTGTCTTTATATGAATTACTGATGAATGCTATTGAACATGGTAACTGCGGAATTACATATGAAGAAAAAACTGCCTGGCTTGAAAGTGATAATTACATCGGGGATTTAATTGATGATAAATGCAAATATCCATGGATAAGCAGACGAAAAGTATTTTTTAGTTATGAAATAACTCCTGTTAAATCAAGTTTTTATATTGAAGATGAAGGCGAAGGTTTTGACTGGCGGAAACAAATAGAGAATAACCTTACAGGCGATCCTCTTGAACTGCACGGACGCGGAATAATGATGGCAACGCATTTTACTGTTAATATGACTTATAATGATAAGGGAAATGCCGTATCTTTTACCATCGAACACCAAAAAGAAGAAGGAAATTTGATAACAGAAATATATGAAAATTTCATAAAACTTGATTCAAATAAAAATCTTGCTGAACTTAAAGAAAACAATCAGTTGTTTTTAGAAAAAATAGCAGAAGGACTTTATTATAAAATAAAGTCCGATAAAGTAAAAATATTATATACTCACGATAAAATATTCAGAAGCGAAATATCATTCCTTATGAACAATCTGGAAGATAATTCTCTTGATGCTTCAACTAACGAAGAAGTCCTTATTCTTAATCTGGATGATTTCACAAGTGCTTTGCTAAAAAAACCTTCTTATGCACTTTACATATCAAGACTTCTGGCAAAAAAGCTCGTTTCCGATTAATCTTCAAGAATAACAGCAGTTCCGCTAGCCGAAACCATCAGCATACTTCCACCCTGACCGAGAGTTTCGTAATCGAGATCTACTGAAATAACTGCATTTCCACCGAGAGCAGTTGCCTGGTCGCACATTTCACGGATAGCAATGTTTTTAGCTTCGCGTAGTTCTTTTTCGTATGCTTCGCTTCTTCCGCCTACAATATCTCTTATTCCGGCAAAAAAATCTTTAAATATATTTGCTCCAAGAATTGCTTCTCCGGAAACAAGTCCTAAATATTTCAGTACTTTTTTTCCTTCAATATTGGGTGTTGTTGTAACAATCATATTATGTCCTTTTATTAAATTGTGTTTATAAGAAATTCTATTCCGAATAATATAAATTTTATTTTATATATTTAATAAAATCATGGCTATGATTATAAAAATAGTTAAATTTAGTACTTGAAAAAAATGTTTAACATTCTTAAATACATCTTATATGCGACCAACATACGCCGAAATTAATCTTTCAAACCTGAAATCAAATTTGCTTCAAATACGAAATATAGCAAAAGGGAAAAAAATACTTGCAGTTGTAAAAGCCGATGCTTACGGGCATGGTATGTCCGAATGCGTAGCAGCCTTAAATTCACTAGGAAATCAAAAACCCGATTATTATGGTGTATCTTCTATTGACGAAGCTATGATTTTGCGGCAGATTTGTAAAATTGAGACTCCTATACTCGATTTTTCTATGCTGAACTTCAGCACAGTTAATCATTATGTTGAATATAAAGTTATTCCCACAGTCTCTGTTGACGATGACATCAGGATTCTGCAGAGTCTCGGTGGAAAAGAAATAAAGGTTCATGCAAATATCGATACAGGCATGGGAAGAATTGGCGTAAAACATTATAATGCTGTTAATTTCCTTAAAAAAATCACCGAAATACCGGGAGTTACTCTTGACGGGGTTTATACGCATTATGCAACTGCTGACGAAGAAGATAAATCATTTTCAAACATTCAATTAGAAAGATTCAAAAATGTTTTAATTGAATTAAAAAATGAGGGAATTAACTACGGGGTTGTTCATGCAAATAACAGCAGTGCAATTCTAGAAATATCAGACAGTATTTTTGATATGATCCGTCCGGGAATTATCCTTTACGGAGTTTCACCATCCGAAAGGACTGATGGAAAAATGCTGTTAAAACAAGTTATGAGTTTAAAATCGAAAGTTAGCGGAATAAAAAACATTTTGAAAGGTGAATCTGTAAGTTACGGCAGAATGTTTATTGCCAAACAAGAAACTAACATTGCGATTGTTCCGATTGGTTATGCTGACGGTTACGACAGGGAATTATCTAATAATATTTACGGAATAATAAACGGGAAAAAATATCCTCAGATAGGCAGAATTACAATGGATACAGTTATGTTCGATATCGGGTTTGATGATATAAAAGCAGGAGATGACATTGTTTTATTAGGTGAACAAGGCGGCCAGAAGGTAACTGTATGGGATTGGACGAGAATAATGAAAACAATTCCGTATGAAGTTATGTGCGGAATAAGCAAAAGAGTAAAAAGAATTTATAAAAACTGATAGATGAATCTGATAAATAAATATTTAATTCAAAGTATTTCAACAGCTGCAGAAAACCTACGGCTTAATACTGAAAAAATAGAGATTGTATCTTTATTAAAATCTCATCTTGAAGAATGCAATAATTTATCCGGTGAAATAAACAGGCTTAAAAGAAGAACGGAATTTTCGAAACTAGCAATTAAACTTGACCAGATTCTTCAGTTTATTCAACAGGGGAATTTCGATTATCTTACAATAAGCGATAAATTTAAAGAGCACAGCGCTTCAATTATTATGGATTTAAGTAACACTCTTGATGTTTGTACTCCAAAAAAAGTTATTGAAATATTTAATGAATTGAAAAAGCAGGATACTGAAGTTGAATTTAAAATTGATGAAGAAATTAAAGAAAATATTGATAATAATAATCAATCAGAATGTATTGAAAAAACAAAAAACAGTGAACTAAAACTTGCTGAATATGAATCGATAATTTTAGAAGCTGTAAAAGAGATCGATCCTTTGTTAAAAAGATTAAATACAAATGAATATTCGGATGAAGAATTGGAATATTTCGAAGATGTATTTTTGAAAAATGCAGATTTAAGCAGGCAATCAGGCTTTTCGCTTATTGCTGATATGCATACTATTACAAGCAAAGCAATAAGCCAATTACGAGAAAAAAATATATTAGCATTAGCTCCGGTAATTGAGGGGATACGGGCTTGTTTAATTGTAATTGTAGCAGTAGTAAGAGGGAAAGAAGTTGATATAACAGGGTATTTAAATAAAGCAGAAATCTTTGGCGAAAGGATTAATGCTTTAAAGGAGGAAACAAAGTAATGGAAATTTATGCAGTAATAATGGCTGGCGGAGTTGGATCGAGATTCTGGCCGCGCAGTAAAGAAAAAAAGCCCAAACAGCTTTTACAGATTTTCGGTAAAAACACAATGATTCAGGATACTGTAAACAGACTTGAAGGAATAGTCAAAAAAGAAAACATACTTATTATTACAAATAGAACGCAAAAACCGATGGTTAAACAGCAGCTTCCTGATATTCCTGTTGAAAATATTATTGATGAACCTTTTGGTAAAAACACAGCTCCCTGTATCGGTCTAGCATCAGTAATAGTTCAAAAACGAAATCCGGATGCTGTAATGGTTGTTCTGCCTGCTGATCATCTTATTCCGGATATTGAAACATTTCAATCAACAATTTTAACAGCTGCAAATTTCGCAGCTTCAAAAAATTCTTTGTGTACAATAGGAATTCAACCCTCTCGCCCCGAAATAGGTTACGGCTATATTCAAATCAGCGAAAAAAGTGTAAGCGAAAATGTATATAAAGTATTAACATTTGCTGAAAAACCAAACAAAGCAACCGCAGAAAGATTTGTTGATGCAGGAGATTTTTTCTGGAATGCCGGGATGTTCATCTGGAAAGTTGATTTTATTATAAATGAAATCCGTAAATATATGCCTGAATTATATGAAGGAATTCAAGAAATAAAAGAAGTTATCGGAACGGAGAAATTTTCAGAAACCTTAATTCAGGTTTACGGTCAATTAAAAAGCATTTCAATAGATTATGGAATTATGGAAAAATCAAATTCTGTTTATCTAATAAAGGGTTTATTTGATTGGAATGATGTGGGCAGCTGGGAAGCAGTCTATCAGTTATCTCAAAAAGATAAACTTAACAATTTTATATCTGGGAATGTATATACTGAAAAAACATCAGACTCATATATTTTTTCCGATGGGAAATTTACTGCAGTAATAGGAGCACAAAAATTAATAGTAATTGATACTCCTGAAGCGCTGCTTATTTGTAACCGAGAAAATGCGCAAGATGTAAAACTTGTTGTAGATCATCTTAAACTGAATAATAAGACAGACCTTTTTTAATTAATATTAAATAATAAAAGAGAATAACACGCTTGAAAATATTTAACAGTACAATATCTGAAATAATTAAATTACATGATAATATAAATCTGATAAAAATTCATTCGCCTGAAATTGCTAAATCAGCAAAACCTGGACAATTCTGTAACATAAAAGTATCTGATTGTAATTTCCCATTGTTGCGTCGTCCTTTCAGCATCTCGGATGTTGACGGGGAATATATCTATTTTATGTTTAATGTTGCCGGAGAAGGGACAAAACTTCTTTCAAGCAAACAAAACGGCGAAACAATTAACATATTAGGACCTTTGGGAAATGGGTTTAACTTTGAAACAGAATTTAAGTCTGCTGTAATAATTGCGGGCGGATTGGGTGTTGCGCCATTTCCTTTTTTAACAAAAAAGATAAACAATAAAAAAATATATGCGTTTATAGGCGGACGTTCAGAAAATGAAATTATAACTCACGGATTGGAAAACTGCATTATTTCAACAGATAACGGATCAGTTGGTTTTAAAGGAAATGTTGTTGAGTCTTTTAAAAGATACATTGATAAAATTGATTTGGGTAATGCTGTGATTTTTTCGTGCGGTCCTACACCAATGCTTAAAGCAGTTCAGGATTTATCTTTACAATATAAAATAAAATGCCAGTTATCGACGGAATGTGCGATGGCTTGCGGCTTTGGTATTTGTCAAGGCTGCAATATAGAATCTGCTGAGGAAGAAGATAAATATAAATTGGTATGTATTGACGGACCTGTTTTTGATGCTAAGGAAGTTAAATTATGATAGATTTAAGCGTAAATATAGGCAAACTTAAATTGAAAAACCCAGTAATGCTGGCATCGGGAACGGTAGGTTACGGAAATGAAATCTCTAATTTTACTGATCTTAGTAAAATAGGAGCAATTGTAACAAAATCCGTATCATTGAATCCACGGAAGGGAAATCCTCCGCGCAGAATAATGGAAACATCTTCAGGAATGCTGAATGCAATTGGACTAGCTAATGTAGGGGTAGAAAAATTTATTGAAGATAAAATTCCTTTTTTGCAAAAAGTGAACAGTACTTTAATTTGTAATATAGCAGCAAGCAGCATCGAAGAATATGTTGAGTGTGTAAAGATACTTGAAGAGCAAGATACAGTAAAAGGTTTTGAAATAAATGTTTCGTGTCCAAATGTTAAAGAAGGCGGACTTGTATTTGGGAATAACCCTGAAGCAGTTGGTAAAATTACTGAAAAAGTAAGGGCTGTAACAAATAAAACTCTGATAATAAAACTTTCACCGAATACGGCATCTATAAGTCAGTTTGCAGCAGTGGCAAAAAAAGAAGGTGCAGATGCTGTATCGGCAATAAATACATTGGTTGGAACTGCATTTAATATTTACACACGAAAACCTGTAATAAAAAACATTACCGGAGGGTTATCTGGTCCTGCAATTAAACCGGTGGCATTAGCAAAAGTGCTTGAAATCAGTAGAAATGTTGATATACCTATTATTGGAATAGGCGGAATTATGTGCTGGAAAGATGCAGTTGAGTTTATGATAGCCGGAGCATCGGCTTTCGAGTTAGGCACAGTTAATTTTATTAATCCGAATGCAGGAATTGAGATTATTGAAGGATTAAAAAAATACTGCGAAGAGATGAAAATAAATAGTATTTCCGAAGTGACTGCTTCGTACATTCTTTAAAATGGACATACAAGAATCACTTGAAAAAATCTATTCTCTTCACCAATTCAGCATAAAGCTTGGATTGGAAAGTATTACCAATCTAATGAATCATCTTGGCAATCCTCAAAATAATTTAAAATGTTTTCACATTGCCGGTTCAAACGGAAAGGGAAGTACAGCTTCTTTTATAGCAAGCATATTACGAGAAGCTGGTTTTAAGACAGGATTATATACATCTCCGCATTTTGTTAAATTTAATGAACGGATAAGAATAAACGGAGAGATGATAAATGATGATTTTATCGCTGACTTTCTGAAAAATAATCATAATTACATAGTCAATAACAGTGTTACTTTTTTTGAAATCACCACAGCTTTGGCATTCGAATATTTTAATTCCGAAAAAGTTGATTATGCTGTTATTGAAACCGGTTTAGGCGGAAGACTTGATGCAACAAATATTATTAATCCTATCGCATCAGTAATAACAACAATAAGCCTTGAACATCAGAATATATTAGGGAATACTATTGAGCAGATTGCAAAAGAAAAAGCAGGAATTATAAAACAAAACGGAAATATTTTTACAGGGCTGCTTCAAGAAAAAGCTTTTGATGTAATTAAGAAAATATCTTTCGATAAATCAGCAGACTTATATAATTTATCCAATTACATTTACGAAAAAGATAATAATGTAATATTGAAAAATATTATAAGTGAATTCAGAATTAATAATCTTCCTCTCTACGGTAACCATCAAAAAATAAATGCGGCATTAGCCGTTCTTTCGCTGAATAAAGAATTAAATTTTAACAATGAAAATATTCTGCGTAAAGGTTTACAAAATGTAATAGAAAACACAGGTATTCAGGGCAGGTACGAAATATTTTATAAATATCCGAGAGTTATATTCGATTCTTGTCATAATGAAGAAGGGGTAACTGTATTTTTAGATGAGTTTAAAAATGAATTTTTCAATTATGATAAATGTTATTTGATTTTTGGAGCTATGAAAGATAAAAACATCAGAAGTATGATGATTTTATTAAAAGAATATTTCAGCGAAATTCTTTTTACACGAATAGATAACAAAAGAGCACTAAATTATAAAGAATTTTTGGAATTGACCGATAATCTTAATTTAAAATCAAGCATTGAAGAAAATCCTGATAAAGTTATTTCAAACTTTATAAAAACGGGTAAAAACGAGTGTCTGGTGGTATTAGGCAGCATTTATATGCTCGGTTCGATAAAAGAAAAATTAATATTGAAAGATTTTACTTGACATTAAATAATTTGAAAGGTAATTTTGCGTTGTTCCTCTTGTTCCAATCAAAGGAAGTTCTAGTTAAAATCAAAAAAATATAGGCCCCGGTTAACTGATCTTGTTAAACCATAAACAATTAAACAATATATTTTAAACAAAAAAGGTACATAAATATGCCGATGGATATTTCTCAACTCCAATCGAAAAAAATTGTAGATTTATATGAAATAGCAAAAGACTTAAATATTCAGGGATATACTGAATTAAGAAAACAAGAATTGATATTTAAAATTCTGGAAGAGCAGACAAAAAAGGACGGGCTTACATTTTCCCGCGGAGTTCTTGAAGCTTTATCCGACGGATACGGATTTTTAAGATCCTCAGATTATAATTATCTGCCTTCTCCGGATGATATTTATGTATCACCTTCACAAATTAAAAGATTCGGACTCCGTACCGGAGATTTTGTAAGCGGACAGGTTAGGCCGCCAAAAGAAGGAGAAAGGTTTTTTGCTCTCTTGCGCGTTGAGGCAGTTAACGGTAAAGACCCAGATCAAATAAAGGAAAGAACACAGTTCGATGATTTAACTCCTCTTTACCCTACAAAAAAAATCAGTTTAGAATCTGCCCCCGGCGAACACTCGATGCGAATTATGGATTTATTATCGCCTATCGGAAAAGGGCAGAGAGGTTTAATAGTATCCCCTCCAAAAAGCGGTAAAACAATTCTTCTTCAGAAAATAGCCAACTCAATAACAAGAAACCATCCGGAAATTAAACTTATAATGCTTTTGATAGATGAACGTCCCGAAGAAGTTACTGATATGCAGCGTTCTGTTCAGGCAGAAGTTATTGCATCTACTTTTGATGAGCCTGCTGAAAGACACGTTCAGGTTGCAAATATGGTTATTGAAAAAGCAAAAAGAATGGTTGAAGCTAAAGAAGATGTTGTTATTCTGTTAGACAGTATTACACGTCTTGCGCGTGCTCATAACACAGTAATTCCTCACAGCGGAAGAATACTTTCGGGAGGCGTTGATTCGAATGCATTACAAAAGCCTAAAAGATTTTTCGGAGCCGCAAGAAACACTGAAGACGGCGGAAGTCTTACAATAATTGCTACAGCTCTTATTGAAACGGGCAGCAGAATGGATGAAGTTATATTTGAAGAATTTAAGGGAACCGGTAATATGGAATTGGTTCTCGACAGAGATCTTGCAGACAGACGTATTTTCCCTGCTATTAATGTTAATAAATCAGGTACTCGTAAAGAAGAACTATTATTGAAAGATGATGTTCTTAACAGAATATGGATTTTGAGAAAAATATTAGCTGAATACGATTCTGTTGAGGCTATGGAATTTATTCTTGATAAAATGAGAGGCACAAAATCCAATAAGGATTTTCTAATAAATATGAACAGCTGATATTATGAAGTTTCAAATCTTCAGAATATTTTTAATATTATTTATATTTGCCGGACTTATTATACCGCAGTCTTCTAATAAGAATGACGACAGCTTCAAAGAAAAATTAGTTGTATTTGAAACGCAAATAATTCCGGCAGATTCTGCTTATTATAATCTTTATTTATCTTTTAAGATAAGTTATGATAAACTTATTTTTGAAAAAAACGGAAGAAGATATTCATCTGATATTTTAATCATTTTTGATGTTGTTAATTCGGAAACTAAAGAAATAAGCAGACAGTCTTTCTCACAAATTGCCTGGGCAGATAATTTTGAAATTACAGAATCGCGAGATAATTATCTGCAAGGTGTTGTTAATTTCTTATTACAAGAAGGTAAATATGTTATTAAATCTTCTATTGATGTACAAAATAAACGTCTAATTCCGCCCGAATCTGAAATATCGGTTTCTGATAACTCTGAATATTTCCTAAAACCATTTGTTGTGGATTATTACGACTCCCTAAATAATGTTCTAATTCTTCGGAACGAAAATTCCATACCGTTTTCAAAAGATAAATTCAGCTTAATTATCCCTAAAACAAAAAACTTGCCCGATACAGTTACTATCACAATTTCTCAAAAAGATAAACAAGTAATTAAATCAGTTTGTAAAGTAAGATATTTATCAAATCTTCTTATTTTTGATGATAACAACAAAATTAAGACTAAGTTAGAAGATAATGGGAAATTCGGACTTTTTTTTATAGCTGATGGTTTGGAAAAGCTTGATGAAGGTTTTGTGAAGATTGAAATTTCGGTTAATGAAAAAATATTAAAAATATTTAATGATTTTGTTGAATGGGAAAATAAGCCGCAATCATTAAAGGACACTGATTTTGCAATAAAAATATTAGCTAAAATTCAAGGAAAAGAAGAAATTGATAAATTAAAGGAAAATTTCAGCGGTAAAGAACTGCTATATCAATATTGGAAAAAATTTGACCCTGACACTGCTACAAAATTTAATGAAATTATGGAACTGTTTTATCAAAGAGTTGATAAGGCAGCTAAAGAATTTAGTACTATTGATGAAAGAAACGGAGCTTTAAGCGACAGAGGAATGATTTTTATCAAATACGGTCAGGCAGATTCAATTCAAAGATCATTTACTAAAGATAATTTTGCCCTTGAATACTGGATATACGAAAAACTAAGTAAAAAGTTTATTTTTGTTGATAAATCCGGACTTGGAAAATTTGAGCTTGTATTATAATGGTTAATATTATTTTTACATGCGGAGACATAAACGGAATTGGTCCGGAAGTAAGCTTGAAATCAATCAGGCAAGTATTTAACAGTGAAAAATATTCAATAATTTTTATTTGTCCCGAAAACATTTTTGAACATTATAGAAGTCTTCTCGATTTTAGAATACCTATTAATTATTGCAATATAGATAATCCTGTTTTTCTTTCAGGTCATTTGAACCTTATCGGTTTAGGAAACGCTCAATTTAATCCGGGTATGCCTACAGATATTTCCGGAAAAATATCATTAGCCGCAATTGAGTTAGCTTCAAAATTAGCTCTTTCTAAAAAAACAGATGGAATTGTTACGGCTCCAATTTCTAAAATATCTTTAGAAATGGCTGGAATTAACTTTCCGGGTCATACTGAAATATTGGCAGATATTTGTAACACAAATGATTATGGTATGATGTTTTTATCAGACAATATGAAAGCTGCGCTTACAACAATTCATATTCCTCTTAAAGACATTCCGGCAAATATTACAGAAAATAAACTATTTAAGATAATCAATCTTGTTGTTAACACTTTAAAAACAGATATCGCCATGAAAAAACCCAAGATTGCAGTGCTTTCATTAAATCCGCATGGCGGTGAAAACGGCAGACTTGGAAAAGAAGAAGAGGAAATAATAGCACCGGTGATAAAAATTTTTCCTTCTGAAATTGTCGAGGGACCATTTGTTCCGGATGCATTCTTCGGAAAAGGTCTTCATCTTAAATATGATGCTGTTGTTGGTATGTACCACGATCAGGTTTTAATACCTTTTAAAATGCTAAATTTTGATAAAGGAGTTAATTTTACAGCGGGACTTCCAATTGTCCGTACTTCTCCCGATCACGGAACTGCATTTGACATTTCCGGGAAATTGCAAGCTAATCCTTCAAGCACAATTGAAGCATTTAAATGGAATGTAATAATTGCACAAAATCGGAAAATTAAAAATGCAGGTTAAACCATATAATTACGTTTCTGTTATTTATTCACACCTTATGCGGGACATTTCATTTAAGGAATGGACTAAATATATCTGTGAATTGATTGACTCAAATAACTTAGATAACCCTAAAATATTAGAACTTGCTTCGGGTACCGGATTAGTTTCGGAGTATTTGCATCCGATATTTCCTGAAATGGTATTAAGCGATATTTCATTATCAATGTTAAAACAAATTGAATGTCAAAATAAAAACGTAGTATGCTGCGATATGCGTGACCTTCCTTTTAAGGAAAAGTATAATTTTATTTTTTCTACTTTTGATAGCGTTAACTATCTTTTAAGAAAAAAAGATATTATTAAGATGTTTAAAGAAGTTGAGCAGATTTTATCGGATGATGGAATTTTTACTTTTGATGTAAGTCTTTATAAAAACAGTCTTCGCCATTCAAAAGTGCTTAACAGAAAAGGCACTACGAAAGGAATGAAATATTTTCAATATAGCAGTTTTAATAAAAAAAACCGAATTCATACGAATAAATTTAAGATAATACTTGAAAATGGCATTATAGTTACAGAAATTCACAAACAGAAAATTTATCCGTTTGAATTTTTCTTTGATGCTGTTTCCAAAACATCTTTGTATGTTTCGAACTGTTACCGGGCATTTACATTTAAAGATGCAAACCCGGATGTAGACAGAGCTCAGTTTGTAATAAAAAAAGGAAAAAAATGTTAACTTCCAGTCATGTTGAATTTGCATATCCGGGTCAGCCGGTATTTAGCGATTTGAATTTCGAACTAAAACAGGGAGAATTCTCTTTTTTAATAGGGAAGAGCGGGGCCGGTAAAAGTACTCTTCTTCAATTAATTTATATGAATATTTTCCCCGTATCTGGCTATATTGAAGTAAGCGGCTATAATTCAGATAATATTTCCCAAAACGATATTCCTTTTTTAAGAAGAAAACTTGGAATTGTTTTTCAAGATTTTCGTTTACTTGAAGACAGGAATGTTTATGATAATTTGGAATTTGTTTTAAAAGTTACGGGTGTAAGAAAAACTGATATTAAGAAGAAAATTCTTAATGCGCTTGCGGATGTAGGTTTATCTCATAAAAGAAATCAGATGCCACAAAATTTATCGGGAGGAGAAAAACAAAGGGTAGCTATTGCAAGAGCAATAATAAATGAGCCTAAATTGATACTTGCCGACGAACCAACTGGAAACCTTGATCCCGAAACAAGCGAAGAAATCCTTAATCTTATTAAAAAGATAAACTCCGGAGGCACTTCAGTTTTATTTGCAACTCATAATTATGAATTGGTTAAACAATTCGATACTAAAATTATAAAAATTGCCGACGGCAAAGCTGTAGAAGTAAAAGTTCGTAAAAAAGCTGAAACAGCTTAATGTAATTCAGCTAATATATCAGCGTTTACCTTTTCGATTGGTTGAATTCCATTTACTTTAATTATATTGCCTTTTTTGCTGTAATATTCCATAACAGGCGCAGTTGTTTCGTGAAAAACTTTTAATCTCTTTCTTATAACTTCCTCATCGTCATCTTTTCGTTTTTCAAGAGTATTAACAGCCTTACATACAGGACATACATTATTTTCTATAATATCGGAAAGACTTATAATATTTTTACACGAATTACAAGTTCTTCTGGATGTGAGTCTGCTGATAAGAACTTCATCATCTGCAGCAATATCAATTATTATCGGCATCGATTGTCCTGTGCTAATAAAAAGCCTGTCGAGCATTACCGCCTGATTTACTGTTCTTGGAAATCCGTCCAAAATATATCCGTTCGAACAATTTTCAGAAGTAATTGCTTCTTTAACAATTTCTATCATTATTTCATCAGGAACAAGCTGACCTTTATCAATGATGTTTTTAATATTTCTGCCTGTTTCCGAATCTTGTTTAATTGCTTGCCTTAAAATGTCTCCAGTAGAGATATGTACAATTTTAAGCTTTTCGGAAAGAATTTTTGCTTGTGTGCCCTTGCCGACTCCAGGGGCTCCAAAAATTACCAATTTCATAAATATCCTATAATATTAATTTAATTAGCGAAAATTAACAATATTTTAAGTGAATATTCAGAATTTATTATGAGTATTATCTTTTTTTATAAAAAAAGTTTTTCAGAAGATGCCGGCTTTCTTCAGAATAGATACCTTGAAAAACATTTACTTTATGGTTAAGCTTGTTTTCTTCCGGGATATTATAAACAGAACCGCAGGCTCCACTTTTAGGATCGGGAACAGAATAATATAGATTTCTAATTTTCGAATGTATAATTGCTCCGGTACACATAACGCAAGGTTCCAAAGTAACATAAATGTCGCAATTAAGCAGAAATTTTTCGTTTAGATAATTTGAAGCGGCGGTTATTGCTATCATTTCGGCATGGGCAGTTGGGTCTTTTAATTTTTCAACTTGATTAAAACCTTTCCCGATAATTCTGTTATTATGTACAACAACTGCTCCTACAGGTATTTCTTCCTGCTCGGAAGCTCTTTCGGCTTCAGTAAGAGCTGCAAACATAAAATCGTAATGAAGTTTATCGAATAACATAAATTTCAATTAAAAGTTAATAAGTAATAATTAAGAATTTATTGAGGAATTTCTTCGAAATTCTAATTAAAAACAGCGTATCTATTAACAATCATTTTTAATTATTAACTCTTAATTATTCATTACAGAAGTACGCCCGGAAGGACTCGAACCTTCAACCCTCAGAACCGGAATCTGATGCTCTATCCATTGAGCCACGGGCGCAGGAACATAATTAAAAATTAATAATGAATAAGTAATAATTATTGTAGAATTTCTTTGATATTTTATTAAATCAGAGATATTACCAATCTCTTTTTAATTATTAACTCTTAATTCTTCATTATTAGAAGTACACCCGTAGGGAGTCGAACCCCAAACCTTCTGATCCGTAGTCAGATGCTCTATCCAATTGAGCTACGGGTGCAATGAAATTTAGAAACGAAATATAAAACAAAAACAGAATTATTACAAGATGAAATAAGTAAATCAATAAACCAAGTATTATTTTAAAGATTCTTTAATATTAGAAAGAGCTATAGTAAGGAAAAAAAGTAAGACTGAATAAATTATATTGAAAAATATAACTATATTTGCACAATAAATTCATTTATTCAAAGGAGGCTGTCTTCGAACAAGTCTGTACGAATAATGGTAAATTAAATGCAAAAGTACTGCTTCTGAATCAAAGCTACGAACCACTTACCGTCTGCAATGTAAAAAAAGCGATTATACTGATTTATTTACGCAAAGCGGAGCTAATAGATTCTAAAAATTCTCTCAAAATTCATTCTGTCAGTCAGGAATTGCAATGTCCCAGTGTAATAAGATTAAAAGAGTACATTAATGTTCCCTACAAAAAAATATTATTAAGCAGAAAAAATATCTTTAAAAGGGATAATCATAAATGCGGTTATTGCGGAAGAGGAGACCTGCCATTAACAATTGATCATATTATTCCAAAAGCTCGCGGGGGATCGGATGTTTGGGATAATTTGGTAACTGCATGCACAAAATGCAATAATCTTAAAGGCAACCGTACGCCAGAAGAAGCTGATATGCCATTAAAAATAAAACCTTACAGACCCGATCATCTTATGTATATTAAGAACAGCGTGAGCAGAATGGATTCAACTTGGAAAAAATATTTATTCCATTCTTAAAAATCAGTTATTTTCATTAAATTCCCATCTGTAATTTTTTATTTTAAGATCATTAATTATTTTTATGGATATATGGGTAGAAAAAGAATTTTAAGCGGAATGAGACCTACAGGTAAGCTGCATATTGGACATTATGTTGGCGCGCTTGAAAACTGGGTTAAACTTCAGAACGATTACGACAGTTTTCATTTGATTGCCGATTACCACGTTCTTACTACAAGTCTCGATACCTCGGGAATTTACGATAACACAATTGAAATGATTATTGACTGGCTTTCTACCGGACTCGATCCGGCTAAAAGTCCGTTTTTTAGACAATCTCAAATTAAAGAACATACGGAATTGTTCCTTATTTATACTATGTTAATAACTACAGCAAGACTTGAACGTAACCCTACGGTTAAAGATCAAATAAGGGAACTGAATATTGATAATGTAATATTCGGTCATCTCGGTTATCCGGTTCTGCAGGCAGCAGATATTCTTCTTTATAAAGGAGATGCCGTTCCAGTAGGTGAAGATCAGGTGCCTCACGTTGAAATTACCCGCGAAATTGCAAGAAAATTTAATCAGCAGTACGGTATTGTATTTCCTGAGCCCGAACCATTATTAACTGCTTTTTCACGGCTTCAGGGACTTGACGGGAACTCGAAGATGAGCAAATCTCTCAACAATACAGTTTTACTATCCGACAGCCCTGATATTGTTGGTCAGAAATTACGTAAAGCGGTTACAGATCCGCAGAAATTACGTAAAAATGATCCGGGAAGACCGGAAGTGTGTCTTGTTTTCACTTATCAGAAAAAATTCAACCCTTTGGAAGTAAACGAGATAGAAGAGAACTGCCGTTCGGGAGCTTTGGGCTGTGTTGATTGCAAAGCAAAATGTTCAGCAGGCATTAACAGATTTCTTGCACCAATACTTGAAAAAAGAAATTATTACGAAAATAACAGAAATGAAGTTTTAGATGTGTTGAATGACGGTGAAACCAAAGCAAGAGCAGTCGCTAAAGAAACAATGGAAGAAGTTCGTCAGAAAATGAAATTCGGATGAGTATTTACAAAATTAAGCTTCAGCAGTTCGAAGGACCTTTAGATTTACTTTTGTTTTTTATCAAAAGGGACGAAATTGATATATACGATATACCGATTTCTAAAATCACAAAGGATTTTTTCGATTACCTGAATATTATAAAACAGCTCGATCTGGAAATTGCAGGCGATTTCATTTTAATGGCTTCAACACTGATGCAGATAAAAGTTAAAATGCTTTTACCCCGCGAAATTGATGAAAAAGGCGAAGAAATTGATCCGCGCGATGAACTTGTAAAAGCTCTGCTTGAATATAAACGTTATAAAGAGATGTCGGAAGAGCTTGTTCTTCTTGAATCTGACACAATGAAATTAAATTTCAGAGGATATAACAAGGAAGATCCAAAAGAGAATCCTCCGGAATTTGATACTTTGCTAAAAAACATTACTATTTTCGATTTAATAAAAGCTTTCAGAACAGTTCTTGAAGAAAAGAAAAGCGAACCAGTTCATAAAATAAATAAAATTAATGTTTCCATTGAAGAACAAGTTAATTTTTTAATGAGCAAAGTTGCGGACGGAACGCCGGTTTTGTTTATAAATCTTATTCGCGATATGAAAGAAAAAATAAGGATAATTGTAACTTTCATTGCAATGCTCGAACTTGTAAAAATGGGAAGAATCGGAATAAAAGAGTCGGAAAGTTTTAATGATTTTATAATTTACAGCGCAGAGATAAATGGATAAAATTTACAAATCAATTATAAGCGCATTAATATTTGCAACGGATGAACCAATCAAGGCAAATGAACTTATTAAAGCAATAAAAGCTATTGACGGGGAAGATATTGCTGTTTCGGTACAGGAAGTTGAAACCGCTGTTGAAGAATTAAATGAAATATACGAACAGACAGAACAGCCCTTCAGAATAAGAAGAATTGCAGAAGGATTTATATATGCCACAGATGCAGGTTATGCAAATTATATAGGATATCTGTCCTCTGAAAGCAGCCGGAGACGTTTAAGTCAGGCGGCAGTAGAAACACTTTCTATTATTGCATACAAACAGCCGATAACAAAACCTGAGGTTGAAACAATACGCGGAGTGAATTCGGATTACATAATCAACACACTACTCGAAAAAAATCTTATTACAATAAAAGGCAGAGCTGATTCGATGGGGCGTCCGCTGCTTTACGGCACAACCGACGAATTTTTAATGTACTTCGGGCTAAACAGAATTACAGATTTGCCTAAACCAAGAGAAATTGAAGAAATAATGAAAGATGAAGATTTTTTAGAACAGAAAAGACAAATAATGCTTAATCAAATGGAAGAAGTTGCAGAAAACGAAGGCGGGTTAAACGAAGATGAATCTGAGAATTAATAAATATTTATCGGAATGCGGAATTGCTTCCCGCAGGAAATCCGAAGAACTTGTTGAGCAAGGACGAATTTCCATAAACGGGAAAATAATTTCGGACCTTTCAGTAAAAATTGATACTGAAAAAGATGTTGTTGCTGTTGACGGAGAAAAAATAAAATTTGAAGATCGGGTTTATTTTATTCTTAACAAACCCAAAGGCTATATAACTTCAACTTCGGATGAGAAAGACAGAAAAACTGTAATTGAATTGATAAAAACTGATAAAAAGATTTTTCCAGTAGGCAGATTGGATTATAATACAACCGGACTTCTTCTCCTTACAAACGACGGCGATTTTTCTAACAAGATGACACATCCAAGTAACAGAATTGTAAGGGAATATAAGGCCACTCTTGATAAACCTCTTGAAGAAAAAGACAAGGAGAGATTAAGTAAGGGAATTATTCTGGATAACCGTAAAAGCAGATTCAGTTCTATGGAGTTCAAAGAAATCAAGAATAGGAAAAAAGTAAATGTAACAACTGTTGAAGGCAGAAATCACTTTGTAAAAAGGATGTTTTCTTCGTTGGGATATAATGTTAAAAATCTTGAAAGAATAAAATTCGGGAATTTTCAGTTAGGTAAATTGAGACCCGGAGAATATATGGAAATTAAAAAGAAAGAAATTGAAAAATATATTGATGTTAAAGGAGGAAAAAAAATTGGAAAATAATATTCAGCAGGATAGCAATACTCTTATCCAGCGAAGATATGAAGAACTTAACGAACTTGCTAAAATGGGCATTCAGCCATATGCATACAGTTTCGAGGTTAATTCGTATTCTGATGAAATCAAGAATAATTTCGAAAAACTTGAAGGAAAAGATGTAAGTGTAGCCGGAAGAATTATGGCAATCCGCAGAATGGGAAAAGCTTCTTTTGTACACATAATGGATAAAAACGGACGTATTCAAGTTTATTTAAGAAAAGATGATGTCGGTGAAATTTACGATGCTTTCCGATTGCTTGATATAGGAGATATAATAGGTGTTTCGGGATTCGTATTTAAAACGAAGACAGGTGAAATATCCGTACATTCTAAATCTTTAAGTATCCTTTCAAAATCTTTAAGACCAATTCCCATAACAAAGGAAGTAGTTGACGAAAATGGAAATAAACAGGTATTCGACCAGTTTGCCGACAAAGAATTGAGATACCGTCAGAGATATGTTGACTTGATTGTTAATCCGGAAGTTAAAGACGTATTTCTTAAAAGGAGCAAAATTGTTTCTTCAATGAGAAGATTTTTAGATTCGAACGGTTATGTTGAAGTTGAAACACCCGTACTTCAGCCGATGTACGGAGGTGCAGCCGCAAGACCTTTTGTAACACATCATAATGCCTTGGATGTGCCTTTATATTTAAGAATTGCCGATGAGCTTTATCTTAAAAGATTAATTGTCGGCGGTTTCGACGGCGTATACGAAATATCGAAAGATTTCCGAAATGAAGGAATGGACAAAACACACAATCCCGAATTTACAATGATGGAATTGTATGTTGCCTTTAAAGATTATGAATGGATGATGTGTTTTGTTGAGAAAATGGTAAATACTATTGCACAAGATGTTTTTAATAAAACTGAATTCGAAATTGAAGGAAAGATGATCAGCTTTAAGGCTCCGTGGCAGAGAGTTTCGATGGTTGACAGCATAAAAGAAAAAACCGGGCTGGATGTTTTAAAAGCAACATCGTCCGATATAATTGCTGAGCTTAAAAAACGCGGCGTAGGAATTAAAGGCGGCGAAAGCAAAGGAAAACTGATTGACGAACTTTTTGAAGTTACGGTGCAGCCCGAATTGATTAACCCGACTTTTGTAACGGATTACCCGGTTGAATTATCGCCGCTTGCTAAAAAACACAGAACAAAAGAAGGACTTGTAGAACGCTTTGAAGGATTTGTTCTGGGAAGAGAAATTTGCAATGCTTTTTCGGAACTTAACGATCCTGTTGATCAGAAGGAAAGATTTGAAGCACAAGGTAAAATGATTGAAGAGGGTGATGACGAAGCACATCAGATTGATGAGGATTTTGTTCGTGCTCTCGAATACGGTATGCCTCCAACGGCGGGACTTGGAATTGGCATTGACAGATTAGTAATGCTGCTTACAAGCCAGCCTTCAATCCGGGATGTAATTCTTTTTCCGCAAATGAAACCAGAAAAATAAGGATTCTTGACCGGCATAAGCCGGTCTTTATTTTATATGAAACATTTATGTCTGTTTATAATAATTATTGTTTCTGTGTCAGCACAAGTATCTGTTACAGATACTTCTTTTGCGAAAAACAGAATTGGGATAGATTCCTCGGAAATCTCTTATTTTTACGAAAATAATGAAATTACTCTTCAGCCTGAAAAACTTGATTCAATATCTCTGATGGAAAAGCCCGATGTTTTCCGGCGTCAGTTTAATTATCCCGTAATAATTACTTTAGGCGCTGTTACGGCTACATCATTGTATTTTATTAATGATTATTATCAAAATACCTGGTGGCGCGATAAAGCTGAATTTAAATTTATGAATGATTGGAAATATGCTTTATGGATTGACAAATTAGGGCACTTTTACGGGACATATTTACAAAGTTTTGCATTTTCATCAGGATTTGAAGCATCAGGTTTCCATACTGAAGAATCTGCTTGGTACGGCGCTAGCTGTGCTCTTGCTCTGCAGCTTTATATCGAAGTGCAAGACGGTTACGGTCCACAATGGGGATTCAGCCCCGGGGATGCAGTTTCGGATTTGTTAGGGTCATCATATTTTGTTCTTAAATATTATTATCCCTATCTTAATAATTTTCAGCCGCGCGTCAGTTATTATCCTTCAAAAGAATATTTAAATAGAACAAACAACGACCATAACATTATGGATGATTACGAAGGACAAAAATTATGGCTGAGTATTCGCATTAAAAATCTTTTACCCGAAAGTGTTGCTGAATATTGGCCTTCATTTTTAATGCTTTCTATCGGCTATGCAGTAAAAAACCATCAGCCTGATGGTTATAAAGAAAATGAATTTTATATAGCGTTTGATATCGACGCTGAAGAAATTCCATTATTCGGCAAAGGATGGCAATTTGTAAAAAATACTCTCAATTATTTACATTTTCCGCTGCCGGGTTTACGTATCAGTCCCGGTTTAAAATTTGTACCAATTTCTTATTAGGCATAATTTGAAATACAGCATTATAATACCTACGTTGAATGAAGAAAAACTTTTACCGCAGCTTTTAAATCAGCTGGCGGATAAGGACTTAAAGAAAAAGTACGATTATGAAATAATTATATCGGACGGAAAAAGTACCGATAATACAGTAAGTATTGCAAAAATATCTGCCGACAAAGTCATTATTCACAACGGAATTGAAAGACAAAATATAGCGGCAGGAAGAAACAGAGGTTCGGAAGTAGCAGAAGGAGATATTCTTATTTTTTTTAATGGGGATATTCTTATAAGCAAACCGACTGAATTTTTTGAAAGAATTGATTTCGTTTTTAATTCCCAGAAAAATGTTGCTATGACTTGCAAAATTGAAGTATTTCCCGATGAAGCAAGGTTCTGGGATTACGTTTTCCAAAATTTTTACAATATGTATTTTTATTTGCTTAATAAAATTGGTATTGGAATGGGACGCGGCGAATGCCAGATAATACGAAAAAATATATTCTTCAAATTCAACCAGTATAATGAAAACCTTGCTGCCGGTGAAGATTTTGATCTTTTTAAAAGAATAAAAAAAAAACACGATATTTATTTTGATTTTAAAACTAAAGTTTTCGAATCTCCAAGACGTTACAGAAAATACGGACATTTTAATATATTATTCAAATGGCTTTTTAATGCTATATTTGTGATGCTGTTAAAAAAGTCTTTATCAAAAGAATGGGAGCCCGTTAGGTAATTGCGAAAGTTAGTGATTTTTATTTTTCTTACAATTTCAGCATTTTCTCAATCAACAGGATTTGTTGAATACGATCATCCGATAAACAAATATTTTCAGCGTATGAATCTTATCGGAGTATTAGATGATTTCGATAGTCATCAAATCCCGTTATCATTCAGAGCTGTTTCAAAATATTTATCGGAAATAGAAAAAAACTCAGATATTCTTAATACAGAAGATAAAGAGTTCCTTCTGGAATATTTATCGGAGTTTTCTTTTATTATAAAAAGAGATTTTATTGAATATCTTTCGCTGGTTAAAAAACCTGCTGTTAACAGTCTTTTTTCCGAAAAAGAAAGATTTTTGCATTATGAAGCTGATTCTACCGGAAACGGTATCTTTATGAATCTGCTGTTTGATGTTGCTTATTCAGGAGAAAAGCATTTCGATAATAAATCTGGAAATGTTTTTTCTGCGAAATGGGGCGGAAAAATAACCGGTACTTACAAAGATAATTTCGGATTCAGCTTTAAAGCCACAAACGGAACTTCCTTCGGAAATAAATATGTTCTGCTTAGAAACCCGGCTTATGCCACAAACTATAAGTTTAATGAGGTTACAAACAATTCCGGCAGTAATTATTTTGACGAAACTGAAGGTTATGCAGCTTTTTCAAACGATAATATTTCTATTAAAATTGGAAGAGATAAAAACCATTTGGGTTATGGCAACGTTAAAACAATTTTGGGAAGTTCCAGCCTGCCGATGGATTATATAGGTATGAATTTTATTTATTCGTTTTTCAGTTTCAGTTATCTTCACGGAAAATTGCTGGGAAGCTACAACAGTTCGTACGATTCGCTGCAAGGTTCAATTGCTTCTGTTAACGAGAAATATTTCGCTTATCACAGATTCGGATTTAATTTATATAAAAATGTTAATCTAGGAATCGGTGAATCAATAATTTATTCCCGCCGTTCGATGGATATTTCGTATCTGAATCCTTTTAATTTTTATAAAAGCGTTGAACACGATAACCGCGACAGAGATAATTCTGTTTTATTTATTGATCTTAAAGCTGATATTTTTAAGAATTTCTCGCTGTTTGCCGAATATTTGATTGATGATATGGATTTTTCGAAAATTGGCACCGGTTGGTACGGAAATAAAACTTTGTTTAATGCAGGATTTAGAACCATTCCGTTTTACAAAAGCTTTCCGGCAGATATTACTTTTCAAATGATAAGAATAGAACCTTATGTTTACGCTCACCGAATTACGGATAATAATTACACTAATTTCGGACTGAGTCTGGTTCATCCGTTGCAGCCCAATAGTATAAATTACTCAATTAATATGTATTATCCACTATCCCAAAAGCTTAATTTTGAAGCTGACTTTCTTTATTCTATTCACGGAAATAATATTTACAATGAACAAGGCGGATTGGCAAATAATTTCGGCGGAAACATAAATAACGGACACAGACCCGGAGATTCCGAAAAAGTTAATTTTTTGGACGGTATTAAAACTCATTCCGCTTTTATAAGCTTTAAAGCTTCTTATCAGCCTTTGCGGAATTATTTCTGCAATTTTAAGATTGAGTATTTACGAAATGAACAAAAACAAAAATTTATTTTCACAGATTTGGAACTAAAAGTAAAAATATGATAAACCTTATAAAAAATAATTTCAGAATAATAATAATTGTCTTATTATCGATAATTGTGGGGATAGAAATCCATTCTTTTTATGTTAAATCTACCACCGATCCCGCGCTTAAAAAATTTACTGATGTTTTTAAGATTACACAGCAAAGCTATATCGAAAAAACAAATTCCAAACAGCTTATTGAAAATGCTATTGAAGGAATGACTAAAGGTCTTGATCCTCATTCAGCTTATATTCCAGCAGAAGATAATCTTCTTTCGGAAGAACAATTTAATGGGAATTACGAAGGAATTGGCGTTGAATTTCAGATAATAAAAGATACAATAACAGTAATTACACCTATACCAGGAGGACCAAGCGAGGCTCTTGGTATTTTTTCTGGCGATAAAATCGTAAAAATAGAAAAGGAAAATGCTATTGGTTTTGATGTAGATAAAGTAAGAAAAACTCTTAAAGGTCCTAAAGGAAGCAAAGTTAAAGTAGGAGTTTTCCGGCCTTCGCAAAAGAAAATGCTGGATTTCACAATTCGGCGAGACGAAATACCTCTTTATTCAGTTGACGTGAAGCTGAATTTACAAAACGAAACAGGATATATAAGCCTTTCCAGGTTTGCGGAAACAACTACCGATGAATTACTTGAAGCATTGGAATATCTCACAAAAAAAGGGATGAAAAGATTGATACTCGATTTACGAAACAATCCCGGCGGATATTTACAGCAAGCGGTTCAAGTAGCAGATATTTTTCTTGAAGGAGATAAGCTTATTGTTTACACAAAAGGAAGATTAAACAGCTTTAACGAAAAAAGATACGCTTCGTATAAATTCCCTTACGAAAAACTGCCCTTGGTAATTCTTGTTAATCAGGGAAGCGCATCTGCAAGCGAAATTGTTGCAGGAGCTTTGCAGGATTGGAAAAGAGCAATAATTATTGGCGAAAGAACTTTTGGAAAAGGGCTTGTTCAACAGCAATTTGACTTGAATGACAATTCTTCATTCCGGCTCACAATTTCAAAATATTTTACTCCTTCAGGAAAAGTTATACAGCGGGATTTTTCTAATATTGAGGAATATTACGATATTTACGAAACAGACAGTCTCAGATCAAAAAAAGATTCATCTTACAACAGAGGCGGAATTTCTCCTGATTTAAATGTTAAAACAGAAAAAGTATCCGATTTTGTGGTTGATCTCCGAAGAAACAATGTCTTTCAGGAATGGATATTACATTTTGTAGGAAAATATAAAGAAACTATTTCGAAGAAATATGGAAAAAACATTTTATTATTTAAAGAAAGTTTTAATTTTAATAACGACGATATATCAGATTTTATTAGTTTTGCGGAAGAAAAAAATGTCAACTTTGACGAAAAGCAATTTAAGTTAGATAAAGATTATATATTTTTAGTTTTAAAAGCGCAGCTTGCAAGACAATTATGGAACAATGAAGGCTGGTTCAGCATTATTCTGGAAACAGATAAACAATTTAAAGCTGCTTTTGATTACATAAACAAAAAGAAAGAATAAGATATGGAAAATACATATAAAGAAATAAAACTTTTCCCATACGATAATTTATTCCCTCAGATTGATAAATCTGTATTTCTTGCTTCGGGTGCAAAAATTATTGGAGATGTAAAAATTGCAAAAAACAGCAGCGTATGGTATAATACAGTAATAAGAGGCGATGTAAATTATGTTAAAATAGGTGAAAAAAGCAATATACAGGATAACAGTATGCTTCACGTTACAAACGGAAAATTTCCTTTGAATATCGGGAATAAAATTACGGTAGGACATAATGTTACTTTGCATGGATGTACTTTAGAAGATTTATGTTTGATAGGAATGGGTGCGGTTATTCTTGACGGTGCGCTGGTTAAAAAAAACTCGTTAGTTGCTGCCGGATCGGTTGTGAAACAAGGATTTATTGTTCCCGAAGGTAAACTTGTTGCCGGCGTACCTGCTAAAGTTGTACGAGATTTAACAGAAGATGAAATACTTGAATTTGAAAGGTCTGCTGAAAGATATTTTAAATATACCGAAATCACTGTAAGTTCATTAAAAAAACATAACTATCAGGTAGAATGGTAATTACATTTTGGGGTACCCGAGGATCGATACCTGTCCCAGGTGAATCAACTATAAAATACGGGGGCAATACGCCTTGCGTTCACATACTTACAGATGAAGAACGTAATATTATTATTGATGCCGGAACCGGTATAAGAGGTTTGGGTAAAGAATTAAAACAAAATTCTTCCAACGAACTCGATTTGTTTATCAGTCATACTCATTGGGATCATATTCACGGACTTCCTTTTTTTGCTCCGCTTTATAATTCCAAAACTTTATTAAATATTCATTTACACGATAATTTTTCACCTAATAAAATAATTGAAACTCAGCTTCACTCATCATTTTTCCCGATAGATAAAGATGAACTTACAGCAAATATTAAATATGCTCCAATAGACATTTCTAAAGAAATAAAGATTGGTAATGTTGAAGTAAGAACTGTTAAAGTGCATCACTCCAAAGGAACAGTAGCTTTTAAATTTACTGAAAATGAAAAATCAGTAGTTTATATGACTGATAACGAAATTTTCTGCGAGCAGGAAAGCAATGATAAAAAACCTGATAAAATACTTGAACTTAACAGCAGCCTTATTGAATTTTGTTACGGATCTGATTATTTGATTCACGATTCAATGTATAATCACAATGATTTTATCAAGAAAAAAGGGTGGGGACATTCCGATAATATTTCTCTAGCTTATTTCAGTATGTATGCAAAAGTTAAAAACCTGGTTTTATTTCATTACGAACCCGATTACAAAGATTCGGAAATCGATAAACTTGAGTTTGAAACTCAGCAGCTTATAAAAGATAATAATTCAAAAATAAAATGCATTGCTTCATTTGAAGGGATGAAAATTCATACTCAAGGAATTGAATAAATTGATACGTAATCTTAACATTTATTCCGAAAATAGAATAAAGTATAATAAATCTCTTATCAGCGAGATTATAAAAAGATTAAAAAATGATCTTAAATTTAAAATTGAATCTATTGAGCTTAACTTTATTTCATCGGATAAAATGGTTGAAATTAATAAGAAATATCTGGATCATAATTTCCCTACAGATATAATTACCTTTAATTATTCCGATAAAAATGATAGTTTGGATGGAGAAATTTTTATTTGCAGGGATGTTGCAAAAGAAAATGCCTCTTCTTTCGGTTGCAGCACAGATGATGAAATATTAAGATTGATTATTCATGGTTTTCTTCATCTTTTAGGTTACAATGATATTTTAGATAATGAAAAACGTGAAATGAAACTGAAAGAAGATACTTACGTAAATAAATATAAAGGGTTATTACCAGGAAACAGTTTTACCTTATGATAAATGAAAAACTTGTAGACGCTTTGGCTAAAATTCTTGAAGGGTTAAATAATAACAGCTCGATTGAAGATGTTTATAAAAGTCTGTCTATAAAAAATATTTTCGACCAGCAAACCTTAGGAATAGCTTTCAGTCTTATTCACGATAAAATACTTCGAAACAAACGTTTAAAAAACAGCGATAAAGATCCAAATAGTAACCGCTTCAGAGTTTTAGATAATGATGAAAGAGAAATTATAGGATTGGATAATTATAATCATATCCTCTATCTTCAAAACGTAGGGCTTCTCGATTTGATAGACTTTGAAATGATACTAGAACAAATAATACTATTACCCAAAAACAATATTACTAAAGAAGATATAAACTTTATAATTATGTTATCATTAGTTGATTTCGAAGTTGATATTCTTCCAGGCAGCAGAGTTCTGCTGTTTTCTTCCGATAAAATAAACTAAGAAAAACTATGGCTAAAAATCTTGTACTAGTAGAATCACCCTCTAAAGCAAAAACAATCAATAAGTATCTTGGGAAAAATTATGTTGTAGAAGCAACTGTTGGACACATACGTAATCTGCCAAAATCAAAACTCGGTGTTGATGTTGAGAACGGTTTTATACCTTCTCTTTTAAATATTAAAGGGAAAGGTGATATAATTAAAAACATCAAAAAAATAGCTTCTTCTACCGAAAACATATATATAGCAACTGACCCTGACCGCGAAGGCGAAGCTATTGCGCAAGATATTGTGGATGTTATTAAAGATAAAACCGATGGCAATATTTACCGTGTTCTGTTCAATGAAATTACTAAAAAATCAGTAAATGAAGCTATGCAGCATCCAAGATCAATCGATACAAAAATGGTAGAATCGCAGCGCGCCCGCCGCGTTATGGACAGAATAATAGGATATAAACTGAGTCCCTTTCTATGGCAGGCAATAATTGATACAAGCGCAAATTCACTTTCGGCAGGAAGAGTTCAAACAATTGCATTAAGATTAATATGCGAAAGGGAAGATGACATTGAAAAATTTATACCAACAGAATATTGGTCTATTTGGGGTGAATTTGCTAATGAAAAGAAAGATATATTAAAAGCAAAATTAGTTGAGGCAGACGGAAAGTCTGTTAAAATTCAGCCGAAACCTGTGATGACAGAAAAAGAATGGGATACTTTTAACAAAAATAGTATTGCTCTTAATAATAAAAATATAGTTGATGAATACCTTAATCGTATAAAAAAGATTAAAGAATTTACAATTGACAGCATAACAACAAAAGAATCGATTAAAAACCCTTATCCTCCGTTTATAACAAGCAGTCTTCAGGCAGAAGCTTCGAAGTGCTTAAAATTAAGACCACGTGTTACAATGCAAATAGCACAGAGTCTTTATGAAGGAATTGATCTTGGTCCTGACGGATTGACAGGTTTGATTACATATATGAGAACCGATTCGTACCGTTTGAGCGATGAAATCACATCTTCTGCATTAGACTATATCTCGCAGAAATATGGAAATAAATACGCCCCTGAAAAACCGAGACAATATTCATCAAAAGGAAAAACAAAAGTACAAGATGCGCACGAAGCTATACGTCCTACTTCTATAAACTATTCTCCGGATGCAGTTGGAAAGTACCTTACACCCGATCAATTTAAATTATACAACTTAATATGGAAAAGATTTATTGCAAGCCAGATGTCGTCTGCAGTTTTAAGCAATAAAATAATTTCTATAAAAGGAGACAATCTTGGTTTCCGTACAACTGGAACTGAAGTTAAGTTTGATGGTTTCCTAAAAATTTATGATGAAGAAACTGAAGAAAAACAGGAAGTTGATGAAGAAACAATGGAAAAATCAATTCCTTCAGGCATAAAAGAAAAACAAATAATGTCGGCAGAAATTATAAACAATAAGCAGCATTTTACTAAACCGCTTCCTCGCTATACTGAAAGCACTTTAATAAGAGAGCTTGAAAGCAACGGAATAGGACGCCCAAGTACTTATGCTTTAATAATAGGAACAATTCAAGACCGAGAATATATATATCAGGAAGATAGAAAAATAAAACCAACTTTACTTGGGAAAAGGGTTAACTCTGTGTTAATAAATAACTTCTCCGAATTATTTAATGTTAATTATACAGCTCAAATGGAATCCAGATTGGATCTGATTGCCAGCGGAGATGCACAATATATTAACGTGATGACTGATTTTTATAGTCCTTTTGAAGAAAATCTTAAAAAGGTTGAAAGCAGTATTGAACGAGTTAAGTGCGATAAATGCGGTTCGGATATGGAGGTTAAAGTCGGCAGATTCGGTAAATTTTTAGCTTGTACTAATTATCCCGAGTGTAAAAATATAAAATCGTTGAAAGAACCTAAAAAAGAGAAAGAAGAACCTGTATTTACAGGCGGTACCTGCGAAAAATGCGGAGGGAAAACTATTTTCCGTGAAGGTAAATTCGGAAAATTTATCGGATGTGAAAATTATCCCGAGTGCGACTATACTAAGCAACTTACTTTAGAAATTAAATGTCCTAAATGCAAAACTGGAGAAGTTGTTTCCCGACGATCTAAAAAAGGGAAAATATTCTACGGTTGCAACAGATATCCAGATTGCGATTTCATCAGCTGGAAAAAACCTTCGGCAGATGAATCTGGTGAAACTGAAAACATAGATTGATTTTTATGATAAAAAAAAAGATCGGCGAACACATAGAAGAATATCTTATGTACTTATCCGGAATAAAAAGATATTCTGGAAATACTGTTATATCGTATAAAAATGATTTATGCGAATTCACTGATTTTTGCACCAAAAGGGAATTATTAAATCCTACTCAGCTTTCAGAAAGGTTTTTTATAAATTATCTGATTAAGTTAAACAGCGATAATCTTAATAAAACCAGCATTTCACGAAAATTATCCAGTCTAAGGGGTTTTTTGAAATATCTGATTAGAAATGAAATCATTGAAGAAAATCCTTTAAATAATATTTCTAATCCCAAAACACAAAGGAAGTTACCCGAAACTTTAAGTCTTGATTCTTTAATGAATATTTTTATTTTAATTGATGAAATTGAAAAAGATGTTAATAAAAATCTTGTTGTCAAATCTATTTTCGAATTGCTTTATGGTTCTGCTCTTCGTGTTTCGGAACTTTGTGATTTAAAAATTAATAATATAGATTTTGAAAGAAAAGTATTAAGAATTTCGGGAAAAGGTTCGAAAATAAGAATAGTTCCTATTGGAGAAAGTTCACTTAAAGTTTTAAGGAGTATTATAACAAAAAACCATTCAAAAATTGATAGAGATAATTTTTTACTTAAAACCGAAGAAGGGAATAAATTATACCCCCGATATGTTTATCGTATAGTTCATAAATACATTTCACTTGTTTCGGATATTTCAAAGAAAAGTCCTCACGTTCTGCGTCACAGCGCTGCTACACATATGCTTGACAGGGGAGCCGACCTTCTTGCAGTGAAAGAAATACTTGGTCACGAAAACTTATCGACTACACAAATTTATACGCACGTTAGTATTGAAAGACTGAAAAAAACTTATAAATCATCACATCCAAAATCATAAAAGGAGTTGCTATGAAAGTCCAAATCACATCCCGCAAATTTAGAGCAAAAGAATCCTTAAAAGATTTTATAAAGGAGGAAGTGTCCCGTTTAACAAAATTTTACGACGACATTCTTGAAGCCAAAGTAATATTAAGTTTTATGCATTCTACAGAAAGCATTAAAACAGCAGAAATAATACTTTCTGTTCCGGGCAGTGTTCTTAATGTATCGGAAGAAAGCGAAGATTTTAATAAATCGGTTAGCCTTGCAATTTCAAAATTAGAAAAACAACTTAAAAAATTAAAATCTAAAAAAATTTCTAAAGAAAGATGATAAAGATTGACAGCAGAAATACAAAAAGAAAAGAAAATATATCGGTAGAGTTTTTTTTTGAAACAGCTCGCGATAAGTTTAAATTAAAAAGTTATACCGGTGAAATTGGATTTGAAAAATTAATCTGCGATCAAAATATTCACAGACCCGGTCTCGCTTTGGCCGGGTTTGTTGATCTTTTTACTTACAACAGAGTTCAAATAGTTGGAAATACGGAATTACGTTATTTGCAGCAGCTTGATTCCACTCAGCGAAGACAGGTATTTGAAAGATTACTTCAATTCGACATTCCCTGCATAATTGTAACAGACGGAAATACACCGCCTGAAGAAATGGTATCTATTGCCCAAAATCAAGGTATTGCTGTTTTTGGAAGTGAATATTCCACAACAAAACTATCCTATTTTGTCGGTGATTTTCTCGACGATCAATTTGCCCCAAGAGTCTCAATTCACGGATCATTTGTAGATGTTTACGGAGTAGGAATGCTTTTTATAGGAAAATCGGGAATAGGAAAAAGCGAAGTTGCTCTTGATTTGGTAGAACGTGGTCATAGACTTGTAGCAGACGATGTTGTTATTCTTACCAAAAAAGGAGAAAATGTTTTAATAGGTTCGGGTACAAAACTGGTTAAACATTTTATGGAAGTCCGCGGTATTGGAATTGTTGACGTTAAAAGCATGTTCGGAGTTCGTTCAATACGTTTTCAAAAAAGACTTGAAATAATAATTGAACTAGAATTATGGGATAATACTGCAACATATACGCGCACCGGTCTGGATAATAAAACAATTGATATATTGGATATTGAGCTTCCATATGTAAAATTGCCTATTTTACCCGGAAAAAACGTTACTGTTATATCTGAAGTGATTGCTTTAAATTATCTTTTAAAGCATTTCGGTTACGATACTGCCAAAGAATTCGAAAATAAATTAAAAGAAAGTATAAGAAAAAAGACAGAAGAAAAAGATAACCGAACAATTAATTACTTTGAACACGATTTTGAATAGAATATTACTTGACTAAATTGTCTCGTTTTGTTAAATTCGCACACTGTTTAATATGAAAAAATTTTTCTACTATTCAAATCGTAAACTGAACTTTGTTGTTATCAAGTATTTTTGGTTAAAATTAATTACAGCAACATGTTTGGTATCTTTAGTTACATCTTTGCTTTTATGGCGCGGTGTAACAGTTGCATTTTTAAATAATAAAAAAACTATTGACGAATGCAAAATGGACAGTACGTATTATGTTAATAATATTTCCGATATTTTATTAAAGTTCAAGTTATTGGATAATAAACTTAACAATTTGGCTTTATCAAATAACGATATGTGCATTAAGCTTAACAAAAAAAGTTTTTACAATCTTTTTGACAGTATAGGTACAGGTGGCGGTGTTTTTAATAATTACTTCGAACATTCTGAAGACATTCTGAATTCTTCTTCCTTAATTCAAAATAACATTCAATCAAAACTTGAAATAGGAAAAATCAATTTTAAAGAATTAGAAAACCGCATTAAATATTTTGAGAAGTATTCAGAATCTATACCTGCAATTAAACCAATGGTAGAAGGAAGATATGGTAGTTTGTTTGGTGGAAGGATGCATCCCTTACTCGGATATATGAGAATGCATACAGGAATAGATATAATAGCTGATATGAATACGCCTGTATATGCAACGGGAAAAGGAAAAGTTACTTTCGTTGGTTATAGAAACGGCTACGGTTTAACAGTTGTAATTGATCATGGCTACGGATATTCTACACTTTTTGCGCATCTTAATTCAGCTTTAGTAAAAGAAGGTGTAAAGATCAACCGTGGAGATAAAATTGCTTTAAGCGGTAATTCTGGAAGTTTAACAACAGGTCCTCACTTACATTATGAAGTATTATTCCATAAGATACCTGTTAACCCGATAGAATACATTACAGAAGAATTTACTACAAAAGAATTTTTACAAAGCAGGAATAAAAAAACATTAGGAGAAAAATTATGATTTGGACAGTTGAGCTGGCATCATATTTAGACGATGCACCATGGCCTGCAACTAAAGATGAACTAATTGATTATGCAGACAGAATTGGAGCTCCGCGGGAATTAATTGAAAACCTTCAGGAACTTGAAGATGGCGAAGAACCTTACGAGTCTATTGAAGATATCTGGCCTGATTTTCCTAGTGATGAAGATTTCTTTTTCAGCGAGGATGAATATTGATTTTTGAAAATGAATGACAACCATATTTTATCTGTAACAGGGCAAAATGAAGTTTCAGAACAATTATTAAATATTTACAAAACAAAAAAGATACCTCATGCTTTTTTGTTTGAGGGAACTTCAGGTTGCGGTAAATTTCGAGCAGCAGCAGAGTTTGCAAAATTACTTTTCAGTAAATCTGATAAATCCACAGAAATATCAGATTTAAAGTATCTGCAAGAACCTTTCTTTAAATTTGTTATTCCGCTTCCAAGAGGAAAAGGTGAGACATCAGATCATTCTCCAACAGAAAAACTTAAAGATGAAGATATCAAGCTAATTCAAGAAGAATTAAATAGCAAAATTATTAACCCCTATCATATTATTTCCATTCCTGATGCAAATAATATAAAAATTAGTTCAATTAGAGATGTTCGTAAGTGTATCGCTATGAATTACAGCGATATTAAGTATAGGTTTATTTTTTTTGATAACGCTCATTTGATGACTGAGGATGCACAAAATGCATTTTTAAAAAGTCTGGAAGAACCTCCTGAAGGAGTCATATTCATCATTTCTACTACTGACAAAGAAAAACTACTTCCAACCATTTTATCTAGATGCTGGTTAGTAAAATTTCGACCTCTTAATATTGATCACATAGTAGAGATTTTAGTAAAATATTTTTCAACTGATAAAAATTATGCTGAACGAGTCAGTTTTTTTGCAGATGGATCCATTGAAAAAGCTGTTTATCTAATAAACAATAATTTTGATGAATTTCTGGACGATGTAATAAATATAATTCGTTTCAGCATGGCAAATTTACAAAATACATCTTGGGAATATTTAAGCAAATACATTATTGATAATGAAAACGAATACTCATTTTTGCTGATAGACGTTATAAAAAAATGGCTGATGGATGTTATTTCAGTAAAATACGGAAAAGAAATTGTTTATTTCGTTAAATATCCAGATACAATTCATAAATTTATTAGCGGATATAACAATGTTGATATTTTTAATGTGATAAAGCGCATAGATGAAATAACTGGTTATTTTAAAAACAATGTAAACTTGAATATTTTATGGATGAATATTATATTTGAATTAACATCATTGGTTAAGAGGTCTTAAGTGTTAAATATTGATTTATCTTTTTTTAAGAGTTCCGAGTTCGAGTCGGATAAACACGATTTGCTTGAGCTTGATTCAAATAAAAATTTACAGCACCAGATAGTTGAGCAATTATTATTCAAAGTTTGTAATTGCGAAGGATGCAACCAGGACGTTATTCTAAGAGATTCTGACGATAACAGAAATATAATTGAAGCACATTGCAAAGGGATTTTAGGAGAACATTTTTGCGATATTCCAAAAGATTTGCAGATAGAACTTCATAAAAACGACAAAGTAATTATCCAGATTGATGACGTTTTTGAAATTTCTGAAGTTCGGGAAACAGGTGAAATTGTTAAATATAAAAGAGATAGGATGAATCTTTTTAATGAGGAATTGCCTGTAGTTGCAAGAATTGCAACTGAGAAAGACATAGAACAGTTTGTTCAAAATTGTGCTGATGAAGAATCCTCGAAGAATATTTTCCGTAAATGTGTTGATAAATATGAATTAAATATGAAACTTGTTAATGTTCATTTTCAATTCGACAGAAAGAAACTTTACTTTTTTTATACATCCGACAGCCGTGTCGATTTCAGAGAATTAGCAAAAGAATTGGCTTCTATATTCAAAACAAGAATTGAGTTGAGGCAAATTGGTGTTAGAGACGAAGCTAAAAAAGTCGGGGGTTTAGGAACTTGCGGACGCGAATATTGCTGTTCAGCTTTTTTAGATAATTTCAAGAAAATAACTACCCAGATTGCATCTGAACAAAATTGCGCAGGAAATATCAATAAACTTTCCGGACCTTGCGGTAAACTAAAATGCTGTCTGTCTTTTGAAATAGAATAAGCCTATAATGTATATTATGTAAACTTACTTCTATACTGCAAGTTTAATTATAAAATAGATAATCAAAGCCAATAAGAAAAACAAACCAATGAAAGATTTCTTTTTTAATGTTGTTCCCCTGCGTTTTGTAAATCGTATTTTCCTTCTGCGCTTATCTGATTTATCTTCATCATCTTTTTTTACAAAACGTGGTTCGTAATTAAATTTATTGTAAGAAATTCTTTTATTAAAAAAACCAGATATCATAAGTTATCCTGTCCGCTGAATAAAGCATTTATAAATTCGTCGGCGCTGAAATTTTGCAAATCATTTATTCCTTCGCCAACACCTATGTATTTTAATGGTATTTTCAGTTCGGAAATAATTTTTAACACAATTCCGCCTCTGGCGGTTCCATCTAATTTAGTAACTATCAGTCCTGTGAGTTTTGCGTAATTAGAAAATTCTCGGGCTTGTATAATAGCATTTTGTCCTGTGTTGCCATCAAGTACCAAAAAAGTTTCGTTTGGCGCATAATCTAATACTTTTCCTAAAACTCTATTAATCTTCTCTAATTCAGACATCAAGTTGGTTTTTGTATGCAAACGACCAGCAGTGTCAATTATAACAATATCTGCATTTATGCTTTTAGCTCTGTACAGTGTATCAAAAGCTACTGAAGAAGGATCGTTCCCCGAAACACTTTGAACAATTTCAACCCCGGCTCGTCCAGCCCAAATTTCAAGCTGCTCATTTGCAGCAGCACGAAATGTATCGGCAGACCCTATAACAACTTTAAGACCCGCTGATTTATAATTGTGTGCCAGTTTCCCGATTGTAGTAGTCTTCCCTGCTCCGTTAACGCCAACTACGAGAATAACGTATGGTTTGTATTTATCAATCCCTGTATTGACGTTATTTTTATCATAAGAAAGAAGAATATTTTTCGTTTCCTCCCTTAAAATCCTAAGAACATTTTCTTTTGTTCTGTCGTCATCGCTTTTTAAGGATTTCCTTGTTTTATCAATAATATTCTGAGCTAATTCGGCTCCTATATCACTCAAAACCAGTATCTCTTCAATCTTGTCCAATAACTCGTTATCTAATAAGGCTTTACCGCTTATTGTTTCATTTATTTTATTAAATAAATTAGTTCTGGTTTTATTTAATCCGTCTTTTAATTTATTGAAATTGATATTGTTAAATAATTTCATTCTTATTTTTCCATTTTAATGAATCGTAACCTCTAATAAAATAACCAATTACAGAGAATATACTTAATAATATTGTTACATACATCAAAGCTTCATATAAAATGTTGTTTTTGTTTAATCCTATAACTATTAAAATCATAAAAATACTTATAAAAAAAACTGTGATTTTACCCAGAAGATTTGATGGCAGCACTTTATTTATTTTCTTGGAGACATAAATGCCGCCCAGAAAAATAATTATATCTCTCATAATTATTATGGCAAAATAACCGGACGGAATTAATCCGCTTAAGAACAATTGAAGTACTACTGCAGAAATAGCAACTTTATCAGCCAAAGGATCAATAATTTTCCCGAATTCTGTAACTTCATTATATTTTCGCGCAAGATATCCGTCAAGAAAATCAGTAAAACAACCAATTATCATCAGAATTATTAACAATATCCTGTATTCTTCAATATTTCCAGTAAGAATAAAGAGCGGAATAGCCATCAATAGCCGTATAAAACTAATCAAATTCGATTTTGTATTTATTTCCTTAAATGTAAACTTCATCTAATCACCGCAAACTTTTTTAATTTTTCTTCTGCAATATTTCCGTCTTTGTCAAATCTTCTTGCAAAAAACAAATATACTCCAGATGATATTCTCTTACCGCTGCTGTCGGTTAAATTCCATTCAGCTCCGCCATTGCCGTCGTTTTCGGTAACAGTAGCAATTAGGTTACCATTGATATCATAAATAAATATTTCAGCTTTTTCAGGCAAGTTAGCAAAAGTAAGTTTACTGTTTGATGAATTAACCGGATTCGGATAAACAAAAATATTCTCTAAGGTTTCTTCAGAGGTCCGGATTACAATAAAACTTCCGGCTCCTTCTTCAATTTTCACATCAGGTTGCATATACGCACTAATATTTGATATTTTTAATACATATTCTATACCGACCGAAGTAAGCGGGTTTTTTGAGCGAATATTCACCTGTCTTAAATTTTCTTCGGATAATGTAATACTTTCAATAGGGTTTTCAGGATTAAACGAAAAATTAGTTTTATCCAGAGCATCATCAGGTACAATGTCAGTATTAAACCTTACTGATATTTCATAAGCATTGATAATATTATAATTTTCGATGAATAATTTTCTGGAAATCTCTGAAGATTGAATAGAAAAAATAATTTCTTTTTCAGTTATAGGTGAATTGTGAAAATCTTTTAAGTTTTTCAGCTTCAGATTGTGTTCCCCTGTATTTATTTCGTTTTCGAAACTGATAAAGTATGTATTTGGATTATACAGACTTGCTGAAGAAGGATAAATGATTCCATCAAGGACAAAGTTTATGACTGATAAATTATTAACTGAGACAGGATAATCGAATTCAAGTATTATATTTTTTTTATTCTGAACTTCATAGCTTAATAATTTTGCCGGATTATGAGCAAAAACAGATACTGTATTGCTTTTAAGAGAAACAGGATCTGGATATGAAATATCTTTCGTTTTTACAAAATAGAAATATTCTGTATCGGCATTTATTGTTGTGTCCGCGTAAAATTGAAACTCGGTTGAATCAATAAGTAAGGGTTCGTTACCGTATGTATATCGGTATATATAATTAAGCGAACCTTTTGATGAGAAATTTAAGTTTATTTGAGATGAATTTAAGCTGTATGCCTGAAGATTATTCGGTATTACCGGTCTGCTGCCTCCGGTAATTTCTTTGAAAATAATACGGTTTTCATTTGAAAATGCAATTTCCATTAAACCGTTTCCATTCAAATCTCCTGTAAAAACCGACTTTGCAAAAACATCATTTTCAACATTTATCAAATTAAATTCATTAGTCTCGTCATCAAAAATATACGAGCAAGGATAAACAAATATAATTGTTTCGCACTTTCCATCACTATCAATATCTGCCAATTTTACAGCAGCTGATGCGTTTTGAAAAGTTGAAGACATTTCAGAAGAAATATCAATAAATGCTTTTTCTCTTAAAATATTAAAAGTATTTCCGGAAATATTGAAAATTAATAAATATTTAAAAGGAGCAATATCGTAATTTTCATCCGAGCTTAATAAAACAGATATTTCATCAATATTATCTCCATCTATATCACCTGATGAAAATGAACCGTTGGAAGCATCCAATCCAGTTTCATAAAAAGAATTTAAAATATAGGAGTTTTGTCCGTTAACATTATAACTAAAAAGATCGCCTTCGCTGTCGAAAAACCAGATTTCCGGCTTCCCGCTTTCAGTTTTTTTCCTTAGCAAACAGCTGGGTGAATTTAATGAATTTCTGTTTCCTTTTTTTGTTGTAAAGTTTTTAAGAACAGCTTCTTTATTTAGATTAAAATCATTTGATACTTCATAAATAGTTATTGTTGTATCGCTGCTTATCGATACGATCTCGGTTCTGCCGTCACTATCAATATCTTCTGCCAAAACTGGCCAAAACGAACCTGTTGTATCGCTGAACCGGTTAATTATATTAAATGAATTATTATCGATGATTTCATCAATAAAACCTTTCCGAGTAAAAAGACTTAAAAGATCCGTTTTCCCGTCATTGTTGAAATCACCAAAAGATTTAACAATTCTATTATTTATAGTCTTCTTGAGATTAAAAGAATTTCCGTTAAAAGAATAAATTTCGGAATCCGTATTTCTTGTAACAGGATTAATTATTACGTAATTATTATTCTCAATTTTTACAATATTTTCGTAAATATTTCCGGAAGAAAGTGAATATTCATTGTTAACAAAATTCTCCAATTTGGATTTTGAATCAGTTTTAAGTTTATAAAAATTGTTATCATTATTTAATATTGTCGTCATTCCTCCAAGATTTGTAACTTCAAAAAACACTTCATATTCCGTATCTTCTGCAATATCATTTTCCGAAATAAATCCGAAATGCATAGTTTTTAAAAAGTTACTGTTTGGCGAAAATCCATCCATCGAAGTATTCCTGAATTCTGATTCTCCGGTTCTCCTGAAAAACATCTTTGCAACCGACGGTTCATTCGAATAAATTGAAGTAAGTATTGTTGGTTTGTCACCTGAAAAAGAAGCGAATAAATTTATCAGTTCCGAAACAGGAGGAGTGTGATCCAAAAAGAAACTTACTCTTTCTTCAGTAATTCTTCCGTTAGTAAATTCAATTTCTAATGCAAGAGTATAAACTGTATCCTTTCTGTTTAGTAAATCGATTGTATATATTTTCTCATCAAAAACTTGCTTCATCCCTTCATAAATTAAATATTCCCATTCCCTTGGTAAATATCCCTTTCCCAGTTTTAATTTGTACTTATTAAAAAAAGGAGAAAGAATTGTAGCATAAACAGAAAGCGATGAAGAATCAGTTGAATAGTCGCTTTGCGGAAAATTAAACTTGATTGCAGATGCCGCACTTACATTTAAAGCACGTAAAACATTTAACCTGCCTGCTCCGCTTATTTCATCCCAGCCGCTTGTTGAAATATCATCGGAAGTTGATTTTAGGATTTGTTTTACTTCCTGATTGTTGAAATTGTTTTTAGATAAAATTAAAGCGGCCGCTGATGAAACATAAGGAGCAGAAAAAGATGTACCGTTTTTATTAGAATAATTATTATTTAATTCAGTTGTTAAAACAGATACTCCTGGAGCAACAATATCAATTGAACTGCCTGTATTTGAAAATGAAGCTACATTGTCGTTTTTATCTGTTGCACCAACGCATATTACTTCATCAAAACCGCTAGGATAATGAGGATCGGACGAAGATGAATTTCCTGCGCTGGAAACGAGAACAACGCCTTTTGAATAGGCATACTTTATTACATCGCGTAAAACTTTTGAATATGTTTTATCGCCGAAACTCATGTTTATTATTTTAGCCCCAGATTCAACAGCATATAAAATTGCAGTAGCTACATCATCTTCTTCACCGTATCCGTTAGGGTCGAAAGCCTTGACGCAGAGCATTTTAATATTAAGAACCGAACCTGAAACTCCTATATTGTTATTTGAAACTGCTCCTATTATTCCTGCTACATTAGTTCCATGTCCATGTTCATCCATCGGATTATTATCCCGGGTTCTGTAATCTCCTGCCGAAACGTTCTCCGGAAAAAAAATCCTATCAGTAAAATCCCAACCGATAACATCGTCAATAAAACCGTTCCCATCATCATCAATACCGTTTAAGTCACCCTCGTCAAAAATGCTGTTTTTATTTAGATCTTCAGGATGGTTAATGAATAAATTAGCTTGCAGATCTTCGTGTAAAAAATCAATTCCGGTATCAATTATTGCAACAATAATATTTGTATCGCCCTGCGTTATTTCCCAAGCATCAAATATTTTTATTTTTTCTAAAGCATATTGTTCTTTTGAAAGAATATCGTTAGGGATAAAATCTGTTTTATAAATAACAGATTTTTGAATATACTCTATTTCTTCATTGCTGCTGATACTATTAACAAATTCATTTTCGTCTTCCGAATTACTAATAATTATTTTAAATATTCTATCAATATTTTCATCAGAAACTTTTTTCTTGAGAAAAGGACTGTGTTTTAATGAAGATTTTTTCAGGGAATATTTTGATTGATAGCTTTCAGTTATATTCTTAAGTGAGAATTCTATTCTGCTTTCAGGAACTGTGTTTTTGTACTTAATAAAGTAAACAGACTGTGCTTTAATAAAACATAAGCTGAAACTGATCAGTACTAAAAACCTAATTATCATAAGCTTCTTTCCTGAATGAATTATCAATAGAAACCGGATATTTCCCTGAAAAACAAGAAGTGCAGAAACCTGTAGGTTCTTGATCTTTCATTGCGGACAGCATTTCATCAATCGTCATATATTCAACACTGTCAACATCGAGATACTTCCTAATTTCTTCAATATTATTATTAAGTTTATTAGCTATAAGCTCTTCTTTTGACGGGAAATCCATACCGTAATAACATGGGAAAAGAATTGGAGATGAAGAAATTCTTAAGTGAATTTCCTTTGGGTTAGCTTCTTTTATCAGATTAACAAGCTGTTTAGATGTTGTACCTCTTACAATTGAATCGTCAACAAGAACAATAGTCCTCCCTTCAAGAACACCTCGAACAGTATTGAATTTTATTCTAACTCCCAATTCCCTTTTTAATTGTCCGGGAAGAATAAAAGTCCTTCCAATATAATGACTTCTGATAAGTCCTATTTCAAGTTTCGAGTGAATTCCCATTTTTTCTAGGAAATTTTGATAGCCGATAGCGCAGGTGTTTGAGCTGTCGGGAACACTTATAACAATAACTTTCTCACCGTCTTTATCTCTTACCGGATGTTTTTCAGCCAGAATTTTTCCTAGTTTACGCCTAATTTTATCAACATTGTGGTCGAATATTTTACTGTCGGGTCTAGAAAAATATATATATTCAAAAATACATTTACTGTGATGTTCAGGCTTTTCGGTTAATCGGAATGATTTAATGCTGCCGGTTTTAACTGTCTCATCATCTATAACAACAATTTCTCCCGGCTCAACATCTCTTATATATTCTGCTTTTATTATATCCAGTGCACAAGTTTCGGAAGCAATTATATATGAATTATTATGTTTGCCAATACACAATGGTTTAAACCCATGAGGATCGCGGGCAGCAACAAGAGAACTATCTGTAAGAAGAACAACAGAAAAAGCTCCTTTAACTTTGTCCAAAGCCTCTTTAATCTGCTCTACTTGATTATTTATTCTGCTGCGGGCTATTAGATGAAGAATGACTTCGGAATCGCTGGAAGATTGAAATATAGCTCCTTCGTTAACTAATTCCTGACGCAAACTTCCTGCATTGGTTAAATTTCCGTTATGAGCCAGAGCGATATGCCCTAATCGGTAGTTAACTAAAAAAGGTTGAACATTTTTAACAGAATCAGAAGAACCGGTAGTCGAATATCTGTTATGTCCAATAGCTGCATCACCTGTCAATTTTTCCTGAAACAATTTATCGTTAAAAACTTCAGAAACAAGACCAAAGTTTTTATGCATACTGAAAACCGGAATATTTCCTTTATTTATGTTTCGTGTTACAATTCCGGCAGCTTCCTGTCCTCTATGCTGAAGTGCGTGCAATCCAAAATATGTGTTGTATGCAGCTTTATCATTACAATAAATTCCAAATACACCGCAATAACTTTTAGGTTTATCCATAAAATATCCGCTTACATTAAAAGAAAAGGTACTTTTCAGCACCTTGTGGTCGGAACGGCGGGATTTGAACCCGCGACCACTTGAACCCCATTCAAGTACGCTACCGGACTGCGCCACGTTCCGAAAATAATAACTAAAACTTTGACTTCAAATCTAACAAAAAAAGCCTGATTTCCTCAAGTTCTTTTTTAAGGGGATCTTTCGAATTGACATATTTTTCAGTGTCATTTTTTAATTCAACTTCACAAATCTCTGTTGGTACTTCCTCTTCTTTCTCAATATCTACATCTACAAGAATTTTTTTTGCTCCGTCAATTGTGTATTTTTGATCGCGAAGAAGCTTTTTGATTTTCAAAATAAGTTGAATATCGCGGTTTGTATAAATCCGGTTCCCTGCTCGGTTTTTAGAAGGTTTTAATTGTTCGAATTCTGTTTCCCAATATCTTAAAATATACTGTTCAAGGTCGGTAAGTTTACTTACTTCGCTTATTGAATAATATAATTTTTTAACCCCGAAATCTTTCATTTTATTTATTTAAAATTAAGAGGCAAAATAAACAATAGTATAAATAATATCAACACTTGTGATATTAATTTAATATATATATTTAATAACATTATGTAAATGTTTAAAATATAACAAGATATGCTTGTTACTTAAATCTTATACAAGCTTTTTTAACAGATAAACTCCGGCCGAATAACTATTTTCCTTAAAACCTGAAATATATCCGTTGCAAACGGGAGCAGTAATCATAATGTTACGGAATTCTTCGCGAGCTGATATATTAGATAAATGAACTTCAACTTTCGGTATTTTGCAAAGTGTTAGAGCATCTCTTATTGCTACTGATGTGTGAGCATATCCTCCTGGATTTATAATAAGCCCGTCAAAGTAATCTGCCGCACTATGAATCTTTTCGATAAGAGCGCCTTCAAAATTTGATTGAAAAAACTCAAAAGAAACTTCAGGAAATTCCTTTATCAAGTGATTCTCGATATCTTCCATCGTTAATTTCCCGTAGTGGGTTTCTTCTCTTTTCCCTAAAAGATTAAGATTAGGACCGTTTAAAACTAAAATTTTCATATAAAATCCATTTCATCAATTATTTGGCGTAATTTAGGCGGAAGATATATTTCTTCTATTCCAAGCTCTTTTAACGCAGCAGATAAAGTCATTACTTTTCTCTGCAAATTTGCCATTTTGTTAATTACAATTACTTTGCTGTCTTTTAATAAGCAATAACCACCCTTAAAATCCCCTTTTTCAAAACGGACTTTAACGCCCATTTGCTGAGCAAGAGCTTTTAATTCCTCAAAAATACTTTCAAATTCTTTTTCTTTTATCTTCATTGGGAAAAATAAAATTATTAATTTTAATAAATAAATATCAGTGCAAATATAATTATTTGATAATCAAATACGAATAAAAATGAATATAGCATCCATAGATATCGGAACAAATACTGTCCTTTTACTTATTGCGGAAATAAATGGCGAGAAAATAGTTCCTCTGCAAAATGAATACAGAATGCCCCGCCTTGGAAAAGGTTTAACCCCTGGCGGAAATATACGCGAAGACAGAATTGAGGAGTTGCTTAAAATACTTGAGGAATACAGCCGGCATATTAATAAATATAACTGCCAAGCTGTTATCGTCTGCGCTACAAGCGCAATGCGGATTGCTTCTAACAGCTCAGAGATAATCCAAAAAGTGTACGGTCAAACCGGTATTAAAATCAATGTAATTTCCGGTGAAGAAGAAGCTCGTCTTTCATTTTTAGGCGCAATTTCTGCAGGACAGCCAAATCTTCCAAAAATGGTTATTGATGTTGGCGGCGGGAGCACAGAAATTATTTACGGAGATAATGATGAAGTTTTCTTTTCGAAAAGTTACAGAATAGGAACTGTAAGTCTTACAGAAAAATTTCTTAAATCCAACCCTCCGCTTACGGAAGAACTTGAGGAAATGAACAATTATATATCCTTAACATTTGATGAGCTTGCAAATATTATTAAACAGCCTGCCGAGGTTATTGCTGTTGCCGGAACACCTACAAGCATAAGCTGCATAAATCAGAATCTTAAAGAATACAACGAAGAAAAAGTTGAAAACAGCATCGTAACTTCCGAGGAAATAGAAAAGCTTATAAAAGTAATGGAAGGAATAACTTCCGAGGAAATCCTTAACCGTTTCGGTAATGTTGTAAAAGGAAGAAATGATGTAATTTTATCGGGCGCTTGCATTCTCCATAATTTACTTAGGACTTGTTCCTTTTCCGAAATGACTGTAAGCGGCAAAGGAATAAGATATGGCGCTGTTGCTGATTATATCAGAAAAATAAATAAATAAGAATCCGAGGCAATAATAAAACTATTGTTGAATAAACTGCTGAAAATATAATTTTCCCTGTCTGGATTTTCAAAGACAAGAATATCAAAAACGCATTCCAAAATAAAACTATAGCTTCCAGAAGAATAATAAAATAAGCCTGAAAAGGTTTTACTTCATAAAAATAAGGATTTGTATCTGTTAAATATTTACCGAATATGGCATAAGCTGAAGGAACAATAATTATAACTGAAACAACCTGCGGTAAGTATGAAAATATAAACAGAGCAAAATTATCTTTCCATCTGGTGTTTTTGCCAAAACCGGATTTTTTTAATAAAAAAGAAAGGATAAAAATCGTAGCCGGAAAGATAAGTAAAGAGTAAAACACTTTGTCAAAAGAAAATGAGATTTTCTCATTAAAAACAACATTTCCTATTATCACATATTCAATATAAATTTTTACAGATACAAGAAACAGAATAGGTATAATATAATTTTTCTGTTCCGACCAGATTATTTGTTTTATTGCATTTGAAGGATTATAAACAATCTTTAAGAATATTTCCCAAAGATTCAGATTTGCAACTTTATCTCTCAGTGAGAATCCGCAACTTCGGCAAATTGCTCTGTAAATTTCGTTTTCTGTTTTGCATTTGGGACAAATCATTTTGTCTCCTGTTAAAATTTAACTGAAATTTGTAATTGCGGACTTAATGTTACGGGATCGGGTAAAACATTAAAATCGAAAAGCTGTGCATCAACATAAGCATCTACAAGCGTAAGAATGTAAGTCAAGCCTATGTAAACAGCAAACTGGTCTCTTTGATCCCTGTAAAACTCCCGCACTCTTTTATAGTCTTCAATTTGATTTTTACTGTATAGTCTTGCATATTTCCAATAAAGATTATTATTATCAACCCATACACTTACAAAATAGTAACCGAGCCCGAGTATAACAGGTACTTTCCAATAGGATTCATTATAAATCTGTCCCAGACCTGGAACAACAGCGCTTAACAAAACAGCTTTCAATGGAGATTTTTGCATTACAAACATCGAATCGTCGGAAGAATATCCGGTTTGAAGGGAATCCTGAATTATATTTTCCTGCGAAAAAGCGCTGCAGGAAAATAAAAAAAATATAAACGCTATTTTAATAATTATTTTTTGCAACGATATCAAAGAGATCAAAAAGTCTGTCTAATTCATCATTAGAATAAAATTCAAAAACAACTTGTCCCGTTCCGTCTTTCTTTTGCCGGCAAATAACTTTAGTTCCGAAAATACCGCGAAGTTTTGCCTCAATATCTTTTTGTGTTATTGTTTCAAGAGAATCGGACTGATTAGTGCTGGAATGTTTATTATTTTCTGGAGCAGAAAGAAAGCTCTTAACTAATGCTTCAACCTGGCGGACGCTTAATCCTTCTTTTATTATTTTTTTCAGAATTTCGAACTGGACACTATCGTCGTTCAACGGTATAAGCGCTCTTGCGTGTCCTGCGCTTATTTCCTCTTTTGAAAGGCTTTCCTGAACAGTTTTAGGAAGTTTAAGCAAACGCATAGAGTTTGTTATTGTAGTACGGTTTTTCCCTACTCTTTCAGCTATTTCTTCCTGAGACAGGCTGCATTCTTCCATCAGCCTTTTGTAAGCCATAGCTTCTTCAATTGCATTGAGCTGTTCGCGCTGTATGTTTTCTATAAGAGAAAGTGCAAGCATTGCTTCTGTGCTTTCAACCTTAATCACGTAAGCCGGAATTTCTCTAAATCCGATATCGCGGCAGGCGCGGAGTCTTCTTTCACCCGAAATCAGTTCAAATTTGCCGGATTCTTCTTTGCGTCTTACAGTTACTGGCTGAATAAGTCCGTTTGCAAGAATTGATTTTTTTAATTCTTCAAGAGCTTCTTCGTTAAATTCAGTTCGCGGCTGATATGGATTAGGTGTTATTGAAAGTATTGGTATTTTTATCAGAATATCGTAAGATCTTCCGTCATCCTTTCGGATTTCACCGGCTGTAATTGCAAGCGGATTTTCGATGCTGTTATTTAACCGGGGATTTATCAATGCGTCCAGTCCCCTACCTAATCCAATTTTATTCTTATTCATTATCGGGTCGTATAATTTGTTCTTTTGATCTGTTTATTACTTCCGATGCCAGCGAAATATAATTACGCGAACCGGTTGAAATGGCATCATATAAAATTACCGGTTTTTGGTGACTTGGGGATTCGGATATTCTCACATTTCTGTGGATTATAGTATCAAAAACCTTATCGCCGAAATACTTGCGTACTTCTTCCACTACCTGAACAGAAAGCCTTAAACGGGAATCGAACATTGTAAGAAGCACGCCTTTTATTTCCAAATCCGGATTAAAATGTTTTTTCACGATATTAATTGTGTTGAGCAACTGCCCCAATCCTTCAAGTGCGAAATACTCGCATTGAACAGGAATAAGAACCGAATTTGCTGCTGTAAGTGAATTAAGAGTAAGAATTCCAAGCGAAGGAGGACAATCGATAAAAACGTAATCGTACTTGTCGTTTATTTCTGCAACGGCATTTTTAAGCAGTCTTTCTCTGTTATTTACATCAACAAGCTCAACCTCGGCACCAACAAGATTTATATTTGAAGGAACAATATCCAGATAAGGCATATATGTTTGCTGAACCGATTGCATTAACGTGTTTTTCCCTACTAAAACTTCGTAAACTGAATTTTCGTAGTCTTCAACGCCTAAACCCGAAGAAGAATTCGCCTGCGGATCTATATCAATTATAAGCGTTTTCTTTTCGGCAGCCGCAACCGAAGCCGATAGATTTATGGATGTAGTGGTTTTTCCTACGCCGCCTTTCTGGTTTGCTATTGCAATAATTTCAGCCATACTGGAATCACATCAAGTTTTTTTAAATAGAGTTTGAATATAAACAAATTATCAAAAATTAAAGATAGAAATATAAAATTCTTCCCGCTAATTTAAATATCTATTTCCTCGCCATATTCCAAAACCCTGCAATTAACATTCATTTTATCAACATCTTCTTTAAATTTCAAAGGATTATTTTCTATTACTTCAAATGTGTTGTAATGTATTGGAATAACCATTTTGGGGTTAACAAATTCAACAGCTTTTACAGCATCTTCAATTCCCATTGTAAAATTATCGCCAATAGGACAAAGCATAACATCAATTTTATTCATTTCCCCTATGAGTTTCATATCGTAAAAAAGTCCTGTATCGCCTGTGTGATAAATTATTTTGTCTTCAATAAATAAAAGAATTCCGGCTGCGGGACCTGCAAAATGATTATCGGGAGTTATAGAACCGTGATGCGCAATAGTAAACTTTACTTTTCCGAAACTGAATTTGTAACTTCCGCCGATATGCATATTATGCGCGCGTAAACCTCGTGAAGCACAATATTCTGCAAGTTCGTTAACACAAATAACAAGCGAATTTTGTTTTTTTGCAATTTTTAATGTATCGCCGAAATGATCTCCGTGAGCATGAGAAAGTAAAATATAATCAGCTTTTACCTGGTCCGATTTAACCGGAGAATTCGGATTGCCATCCAAAAAAGGATCAATAAGCAGATGCTCGCCCTTGTTTGTAGTAATTCCGAATGCACTGTGAGCAAAGTATCTTAGTTTCATCTTAACCTCACTTTTATTTTGTTAAAACTACCTTTAAGAATCCCTTAATTGCTTCAATATTTTTCATTTTGCTCTCTTCTTCACCGTAAATTACAGGAATATTTACCGAACCGATAGTAAGATTATTCCGAGCCGCATTTACAAGTATTTCGCTTTCTGCTTCAAATCCATTTGAAGAGGGTAAAATATCTTTTAAAACAGAAGTTTTATAAACACGGAAACCGCATTGACTGTCGTTAATTTTAACACCGGTTTTAATTGTGAGAATCTGAGAAGTAAGAAAGTTGCTTAATCTTCTGGGCAACGGCATATTTTCCAGTGAATGCATTCTGTTGCCGATAACTATATCGTAATTACTGCATTTTTCAAGCATTTGCGGAATGGAAGATACGGGGTGCTGTAAATCCGCATCAATTGTAATTGTATATTGCGTCTCAATTTCGATGCTCTTTCGGAATCCGGAATTAAGCGCGGCTCCTTTCCCGATATTTGTAGGATGAGTTATAATAATTATTCTATCGTTTTCCGGAATTTCTTCAGCGCTTCCGTCTTCCGATCCGTCATCTACAGCAATTATTACATCTGCAACAGTAAGCAAATCCGAGATTATTTCCCTGATAAACCTTTTTTCATTATAAAAAGGAATGACTGCACAATTTTTATTTACTGAAGTTTTCAAAAATTGTTTTCCACCCTTTATCTTTTGATATATTAAGCAATTCCGACAGCCGTTTGTACAAAAATTCTTTTGATACACCCCGTGTTATATTTCCATCTTGCGCAATAGATATACTTCCAGTTTCTTCAGAAACAACAACACATAAAACATCGGCTTGCTCGGTAATTCCTACTGCCGCCCTGTGCCGCATTCCCAAATCAATTCCGCCTATATTTGTTTTTTGCGTAAGCGGCAATGTACAGCGCGCAGCTTCAATAATACCGTTGGAAATAATAACTGCCCCGTCGTGCAGCGGAGAGCGGGGGAAAAATATTGAACGAAGCAGGTTTTTACTTATTTTTGATTGAATCATTTCACCGCTTTCAATAACTGCTTTAAGTCCTGTTGAAAGAGTAATAACCATTAATGCACCGTGCTGAACCTGGGCAAGATCAAAAGCGGCTTCTGTTATTATTTCGGGAACATTTTTTTCTTCTTTCTTAAATACAAGATTTATTATTCTGTTTCTTCCTACAAGAACTAATAATCTTCGTATTTCGGGCTGAAAAAGAATTATAAATGCAATTACCCAAATATCAGTAATTAATTTAAGTATCCAGCTTAAAGCTTTTAAATTCAAACCTTGCGCTACAAAAGAAAGAAGAAGAACAATTATTAATCCGTAAAATATCTGGGCAGCAATTGTCCCTTTTATAACTGAATATAATTTGTAGAAAATAAAACTTACAAGGAATATATCAAGTATATCCAAAAGAGTAACGGGCAAAAAACCTATTTTAAAAAGCTCTACCATTTATATTTTTTCCGGATTGCTAACTGCATTATATATTTTTTTCATTTGAAATGCATTAGAAACATTGTGCGTTCTTACTATATCTGCTCCTGAAAAAACAGCAACAGTTTCAGTAATTATTGTTGCGTTTTCCCGTTCATTTACACTTATATTCAATAAATTTCCTAAGAATGATTTCTTCGAAAGTCCGACCAATAAAGGATAACCGGACAAAGCAAATTTATTAAGATTTTTTAACAATTCGTAATTATGTTGAATATTTTTTCCAAAACCAATCCCGGGGTCGATAATTATTTTTTTTACGCCGGCTTTTTGCGCCGCTTCTGCCTGTTTGATAAGGAATTCATAAACTTCTTCGGTTACATTTTCGTATTCGGGATTTTGCTGCATATTTTTTGGGTTACCTTTAATATGCATAATTACAGCGGCGGCATTATAATTTGCAATCACATTTTTCATTTCTTCATCAAAAGTCAGCCCGCTTATATCATTTATTATTGCTGCTCCCCTTTTAAGTGCTTCTTCGGCAATTTTAGATTTTGTTGTATCAACAGAAATTATTGTTGCGGGTTTTATTTCAAGAATTTTTTCAATTACCGGAATTACCCTTTCATATTCGTTATCAAAACTTACGGCTTCCGCGCCGGGACGTGTTGATTCGCCGCCGATATCCAGAATATCTGCACCCTGCTCAAGCAGCTCAAAAGCTTTTTTAACTGCGGCATCCCTGTTAAAATAATTCCCGCCATCCGAAAACGAATCCGGCGTAATATTTAAAATGCCCATAATCAGCGGGCGGTTTTCTTTAATTGATGATATAAATTCTGTTTCGCTTAAGTTCAAATAATTCATAACATAAAAATATGATTTATTTGGGAATTGATGAACCGGTTTTATGGAAAAAGTAATTTATGTTTATGTTTAAGTTAAATATTAATTCAAAGGTAAGTTTATAATCCCTGTCAGGTATGTAGCAAATCGTTTACCCGGGTGGTCAGAGTCGCGTACCTTTACAAAATATAAAATTGTGTTTATAGCCAGATAATAATAGCCCCGACTTTTAAGTCGGTGGTTTTAAGTTATATGATAAAAAACAAAGATGGGTTTTAACCCCATAAAGTTTCATTTGGACTAAAGTCCAGATTATTAGCAGTTTATTTTAATCGCGAGATAAATCCCGCGCAATTTGTAAAATATTCCTTGGCGGTCACATCATCTCTTGAAGCAACAAGTTTTTTTCAGGTTTGATCCTGTAGCCAGGAAGTGCTTTTCGCTTTTAATTCCCCTTTTTTGCAAGTATAACTTGATGTGCTTCAAACTTTGCAATGTATTCTTCTGCTTTAATTTGTTCTGATACTTTTGGATATGGAGAAAGTGATAATAACGCTATATAATATGTGTCTGCTATCAAACCGCTTTGACCCACATTTGTATGAAGTGAATCTCGAAATTCTTCAGAGAACTTAATAACAACAGTGGCATCACCGGCCCATCTGCAAATAGCTCCAGTTGGGCATCGTGAATCTGCCGGAACAGATTCGAATGTAAAATTAACCTTTCCCATCTCCAGCGAAACCGATTCGCCGACTTTTAACTCAAATGGTTTATTCAATTCTGCTGTTTTTGTTTCATTTGGCGAAACAATTTCATCTTTACAGCTAACAGATATAATAACAATTAAAAGCAGTAAAACCTTTTTCATATTTATTCTCCCTGTTATTTGTTTTGCTCTATATTTCCCGGTAATCAAATTCACACTCAGTCCAAATTGTAATCTTCAAGCACTTGAATTAAAAATTCAAAATTAAACATTCAAAATTTCTAAAAAGCTTCCGCTAATATTTATTACGGGCATAAAATACATCATCGCAATTCAAAAATCAATATATATTTTTCGCTGCGTGGTTCAACTTACCAATCAGAAAACTAGTATCAATTCCATTTATCCAATAACCAGTTTGTTACTGGACTTAAATCAAGCTTGTTGGCAAATTCCAGCATATATGGTATTTTTTTTACTCCATCCATCGGTATTGTTACATCGCTTGGGAAGACCGGTGATAAACGGTGATAATTATTTCGTAATATCTGCTTGCACTCGTAATCAGCAATTCCGTTAACTCCATCCATCATTAAGGATATTAAAGGTTTCAGCCATTGGGCATATCCCCAATCAAGATTCTTCCCTTCTATATAAGTTAAGGAAACGCCTGTGCCGATAGATAAAAGTACAATTTCATCAAGCTTTGGCGGAGATGTTAAAAAACGCAAATCCTGCGTTTGGGATAGTGCGCACATACTCGGGTTTGTAGCAAAAACGCCTCCGTCAATGTAACCGTCAACGGCAGGAAAGTAAGTTGGCGCCGCGCTTGTATATAACCCCACTTTATAAGCATATTCTTCGCCGTCCCAGCCTTCCCCCTCGTAATTGTGGAATATCTTTGGTTTCCAGCATCTTGCATTTTTTTCTTTAGCTTCATTATCCAAATCAAATGCTGTTACAAGCACTTTCTTTTTTAAATCTTTTAACTTCGTTTCCTTGAAAATTCCTTTTAATACTTTTTTTAGATTTTCAATTTCATAGTCCGCGCCCGCTAATTTGCCCAAATCTTTCACATCGTCTATCCAGGAATCATCAAAAATCTTCTCTCCTTCTTTAATATAAACATTCTGCATAACTTCGGGCTTTAATCCGTGCGCAATACCTAAAGCCAATAACCCGCCTGTAGAAGTTCCGGCAACTAAGTTCGTCCGGTCTAAAAAATTAACTAACCCCGGAGTTTCATTTAAACGTTTTAATATTGTAGCGGGAATTATCCCTCTTATCCCGCCGCCGTCAATCGAAAGGATACGATATTTTGCCATATTTTAACCCCTGTTTAATTAGTTATATTATTTATTCAACCTCATTATACTGCTTTCTTCGGGGGTCAGGGTGCGACCCTGACTGCCAGGAAATTTCCGTTTTAAGTTTTCTAATAAATGCTTATCATTGACCATTGCAGCCGCTCTTTTTCTATCTTCATCGGTGATACTATAATTTAGCTCAAAACCTCTACCATATATTCCAAATCCTTTTCCAAATTGTTTTTCTTCATAAGACTTTAGTATGACTCTCACTTTTTCAGCAATTACGCTAAAATCGTAAGCTATTTTGAGAATGTCTTTTGTCTTTATATATGAAATTATATATCGATGAATTACTCGATTTCTTTGGTTGTAAAGATCGTTTAACTCAGAATATAATTCATCATTGATTATTCCCAGTTTATATGAATCAGTATAAATTTTCCTTTCCATAAAACCTTTTTCTTTATCAGCTTGGAACAGATATTCAATATCAATATCATTAGTCTCATCTTCCAATTGTTTATGTAATATGATACATAGTCTGAGAAATGCATCGATCTGATTAGATGTAATTACAACAAGTTCAATGTATGCGTCATTATCAAAAGCTTTTTGCCAAAGATCAAAGGAAGCAACCAATGATCCAAGAAAATTATCATATTTATTTAAGTTAGATGAGAGTGTTCTATCTTTTAGGGGAATTATGCGAAAAGTATCTAAAATAACATCAATCTTTTTAAGTTCATTTTTAACAGTTACGTCATCTTGAGCTTTTGTCGAATAAATATATTTTGCCATACAAAATTGATCATCAACTTGCGCGTAATAAACGTGAACATTAAAACCATCGCCATCCATTCTTTGGGTTAACCAAGAAACTCTTGAGTTATTTTTTTGAACGGGTTGAGTTTTATTTATTCCTCTTTCAGAGAGCGGATAACAACTTATTTGAAAACAACCAACCGAATCTTCATAAGATTCAAAACTATAAGGAGGTTCAATTAGTCCACTCTTCGGAGGAATATTTATATATTTCCACTCTATCGGAATATTCATAATAAAAATACCGTCTGGATGAGTCCAGTGTTTCAAATTGAACCTTCTATTTATATCTTAATGTAATTTTATTAAACTTATACTTATGCTGCACAAACAATTAGTTTCTGGAATGTTATACTGTGTGCAGTTTCAGTATTGCATTCCTTTATTAAAACTTCAAAATAAAACATCCAACATTTTCCCAAAACTTTCCGCCAATAAAATTAACAGGCATAAATTAAAAAGATAGTTTGGTAAAATCAATAATATTTTTTTCATTTTATTAGAATTCAGGCACGAGACGTGAGATTTGAGCCAAGTAAAGGTTTCCGCATTTAAAGCGGAGACGCAGCTTACTGCGTCTCTACAAAAAAAACATCATCCTGTTTTAAATTCCCTCTCCTTTTTTTAAGGAGAGGGTCGTGGTGAGGTTTGTGGTTCCGTTGTTTAACTCTTTCCCGTTCCTTCAGCAGGTGCTTCCGGTTCTTCGGGTTCGCCGGGACGCAGAGCGTAGACTACCCCGAACTCGCGGGCTTTACGCCTCATAAGCGGAGCAGCATCCTTACGGTAAGTGAACTCGGTTTCATCCCAAATATCAGTTACCAGATCAAGAGCTTCGGCGCGCAGCTTATCAACATCCTTCTGCTCCTTTTCATAAGTTTCCTTCTTTGCAGTCTGGTTCGAAATTGAATTAGTGTAATTATCCAGATGAACTTTAACCTCTTCGCTCGAAGGATTTTGCATCTTAACGCAGCCCGCAGCCACTCTCAGCGTTTCACCGTTAATTATGTTTTCGGCTGCGGCAATAATATCCGCTTCGTTTGTAAGCGCCGGCAATGCTTCCTGATTAATATCCCACTTGAAGTAGCTCCTTTCTGTTACCTTATACTTTTCGCGGGCAACACCTAAGTTAAATACTTGGAAGAAATGCGAAACCGCCATCCTGCATTTCGCTTCAAACTGCATTTTTAACCGGGTAGCCTCGCCCTGATTTGCAAGCGCGCCTCCCCTTTCATCCAGTTCCTTAAGGAAAACAGAACTGAATGTTTTTACTCTTTGCTGTGTTTCGGGTGAAAACGGAATTGACCCGGCGGGGGTGTTTTTGCAGCGCTCGTCAGCTTTACGCAAAGCGGCAGCCAAACCCGCATCCGTGTTAGGAAGATTTCTGTACGGCATTATGCCTCCTTATCTTTTGTTTTTTATTTATATGGTTAGTCCATATAGCCCTTTTATTTGAATAATACAACACAATACCCTGTTTTTGGCTCACAATCGCTCTATTTGAATCAGTTTCATTAAAATATGCCCGAATTTGCAAACCCCGCCACACGTGCCGGGGTATAATATTTGCAGAAATCATTGTCCGCCATACGTGGCGGGTTATACTTTTTAAAGAAATATACTCTCGCCGCACGCGGCGGGATATACTTTTTTGCCAAAGTGCCGCTCGCCGCACGTGGCGGATAATACTTTTTGGACCCAAATACGTTACCTGAGTGTGGCAGATAATACTTCGTTTGAAATATGTTATACCCGAACTGTGCCGGTGTACCAAACCGGAAAAAATATTCACCGCCAAACTGCCCTGTTATAATCCCCCTTAACTCTGTACCGTTTTGTAATTATTCCTTTCACATAATTGTTTTGTAGTTTTACAGGCAAAAAAGACTTCCAAGATGCCTGACGGAAAATTATTGATTTAATTTGTAAAGGTCAAGGGTTAAATGATACGGGAAAAGAGTATGAGTAAGGTTCAAGAGTAAGATTTTAAAAACCCTTTACCTTTTGCCGTTTACCCTGTTTCCGGTCTCCGCTATGCGCTCTGCTTTGTTTTTCATTCAAAATTTAGAATTAAAAATTCCCCGATAAATCGGGACAGGCAGAATTCGGGAATAAGATTAGGATTAAGAATATGAGCAAGATAAAAAACTATGCGCTATGCAGAAATACAGAGTAAGCTTGCCCGCCTTAGGAGGGAGTAAGTTTCAAGAGTAAGAATTTAGAAAGTCCTTCCCCTTTTGCCGTTTACCCTGTTTCCGGTCTCCGCTATGCGCTTTGCTTTGTTTTTCATTCAAAATTTAGAATTAAAAATTCCTCGATAAATCGGGACAGGCAGAATTCGGGAATAAGATTAGGATTAAGAATATGAGCAAGATAAAAAACTTTGCGCTATGCAAAAACACAGAGTAAGAGCCTGCCTGCCGGCAGGCAGGTAAGTTTCAAGAGTAAGAATTTAAAAAGCCCTTTACCTTTTATCGTTCACCTTTTTTCCGGTTTACGTTTTTATTTATTCGCGAGATTTCTCAATTCCGTAACCGCTGCGGCAATGTTATCGGCTTTAAAGACTGTAGAACCTGCTACAAAAATATCACATCCGGCATCGGCAATAGATTTGATGTTGCCCGAATCAATTCCGCCGTCAATCTCTATCAGGAAGTTCAATCCCCTTTCCTCGCGCAATTTACTCAACCTTTCTATCTTTGAAATACTTGATTGAATAAAGGACTGTCCGCCAAAACCAGGATTTACACTCATAATCAAAACAAAATCAATATCAGAAAGAATTTCATCGAGCGTGTTAATAGGAGTGGCAGGATTTAATACTACTCCGGCTTTAACGCCAAGATTTTTAATTTTATTTATCACGGAATTAAGATGAACAGCTTCTTCCTGATGAACCGAAATGTAATTTGCTCCGGCTTCGGCAAACTGCTCAATGTAATTCTGCGGGTCTTTAATCATTAAATGAACATCCAGCGGAAGTTTAGTAACCCGCCGGACAGCTTCAACAATAAAAGGACCGAAAGTTATATTCGGCACAAATCGTCCGTCCATAACATCACAGTGAATAATATCAGCGCCGCCGATTTCAGCGGTTCTTATCTGCTGTGCAAGATTAGCAAAATCGGCAGATAATAAAGATGGGGCAATGTATTTCATAAATTTTCTCTAATCCTTTGCTACAACCAGCGAAACACTGTCGCCTATTGCAACAAGTTTCCCTTCGGCAGGATACTGAATAACTATAGTGTTAGGTAACAATGCGGGCGAATTAACATAGGTAATTTCACCGGGTACAAGCGAATTGTTCCGAATAATTTTTTCGGCTTCAGTAAGCGAACGCCCCACAACCTGAGGCACGCGTATTTGTCCGAGTTTCGGCCCGATGCTTATTTCTATATCCACCTCTTCACCCTGGGCAACATTTCTGCCTTCTTTTAAGCTTTGACCGATTACAGTGTTTTCGGGATATTCGGATTCAACTTCAATTACCTTTCCTAATTTAAGTTCGTACCGTTCAATGGTAATTTTCGCGTCCCGTAAAGTTTTTCCTTCCAACACCGGCATTTTTACAAGCTTTTCGCCGCCGCTGATGCAAAAGTAAACTCTCCTGTTTTCCTTAACTACGGCTCCCGAAACAGGTTTCTGAAAAAAGACAATCCCTTTTTCAACCTTATCGTTAACGCGGGGTTCTTCTTCAATAGGATTTAAATTGGCGTCTTTCAGTTTAATTATTGCCTGTTCTTTTGTTAAACCGATAACGCTTGGAACAGTAACTTCGTCTTCATTTACTACCCAAGGCATATAAACGTTATCGAATGTTAAAAGCAGCAACATAACAGCCGCAAAAATAATAGCGGCATATATCAATATTTTCTTTAATAATTTTTTCATTTCGTAAATATATTAAAAGCAATTTTTTGTAACAACTTCCCTTTTCAATATGGAGCATATTTTTTTATATTGCACAGTAAATTTAATGTAAAATTATAAATAATCTGCTAATTTATAGGCAAACCGGGAGATCGAAATGTTTGAAGGACATCCAAAAGGATTAAAAATCCTGTTTTTTACAGAAATGTGGGAACGATTTGGTTTTTACACAATGCTTGCCGTTTTTGTTTATTACCTTCAGGAAAATTTTAAGTGGGATGAGGCAACTGCCACAAATGTTTACGGAATATTTTTAGCCGGCGTTTACTTTACGCCTGTTTTTGGCGGTTGGCTGGCAGATAATATTCTTGGCTACGGAAAAACCATTACAATCGGCGCAATTATTATGTGCGCAGGTTACGCTTTAATGGCAACACCAACAAGCGAGTCGCTGTTTTTATATTTTGCTCTTGCAATTGTTGCACTGGGCAACGGATTGTTCAAAGCAAACATTTCTGTTCTTGTAGGAAATTTATACGGGCACGCGGAAAAATCGTTAAAAGATGCAGGATTTAATATCTTTTATATGGGAATTAATGTCGGTGCTTTTTTCGCTCCTTTTGCTGCTTCGGGCATAAAAGATTATGTGATGAATAATTTCGGACTTTCGCTTGCAAACGGATACAATGCGGCTTTCGGAATTGCATCAGCCGGAATGATTATTTCTGTTTTGGTTTTTCTTATTTTCCGGAAATATTATATTTCTGCCGATTATCAATCCAAGAATACCGTAAATAAGGAAAAGGATATCGTTCTTACTCCTAAGCAGGAAAAGGACAGAATACTTGCTCTAATTACAATTTTCGGTATAGTAATTTTCTTCTGGATGGCGTTTCACCAGAACGGAGCAGCACTCTCATTGTTTGCAAGGGATTTTACCCACCAAAACGTAAACAAACTTACCTTTCTGCTTTTTGATGTTGTTACTCTTGTTTCTATTATAATTGTTTTATTGGGCATTGCAGGTCTGTTTAATAAAAAGAAAACCGCAAAAGACAATTTTATAAATTTAATATTTTTAGCAGCGGGATTAGCTGTAATAATTTTTAAGTATTTATCATACAGTAATCAAAACCAGATTTCCCCTGAAGAATTTCAATCTTTTAACCCTATGTTTATTGTGCTTCTTACTCCATTGTTAATTAAATTTTTTGGATTTTTGAATAAAAAAGAAAAAGAACCGTCATCTCCTGCAAAAATCGGTATAGGAATGTTTCTTGCAGGCATTTCTTTCCTGATAATGATGTTTGTTTCTTTCGGGCTGCCGGCTGTACATTCACTTAACGGCAGCGCATCATCAATTACAGTGTCTCCGTTTTATTTAATAGGAACGTATTTTATGATTACTATTGCAGAACTTCATCTCAGTCCGATGGGATTATCATTTGTATCTAAAGTTGCACCGCCCAAACTTAAAGGATTGATGATGGGCGGCTGGTTCGGCGCAACTGCAATCGGAAATTATTTATCGGGGTTTGTTGGCAGGTTTTACCAGAACTGGGAACTTTGGCAGTTCTTTTTGCTGCTTGTAGTTTTCGCATTTTTAGGCGCGGTGATGATAAGGTTTGCACTAAAAAAACTTAAAGCTGCAACTGAATAAATGTACAGAAACTACTTATATCTTAACAGACTTGTTAGCGAAATTTCCGGTCTGCTTATAAATAAAACTGTTTACGAAACTTTCACTCAGGAAAAGGACAAACTGCTATTACGTTTTGGCGATAATAATAAGAGTGAAAATCATATACTTATTTCTACCGACAGCAGTCAGTCGTATTTAACTTTGCTCGATATTCACCGGAAAGCCAAAAAAAACACTTTCAGCTTTTTTGGCAGATTTTTGCCCGATAAAATTGAAGGCATTTTTATTGCCGAATCGGACAGAATTATTTTAATAAAACTTGCTAAATCGTGCATTTACTTTTTAATGAGAGGCAGCTTAACAAATGTTGTTGCTTTAAGTAATTCAGGTGAAATTGAAACATTTAAAAAACTAAGCGAAAACGAGCTTACTTCAATAAAAACGCTGCTTAACGAAACGCAATTTTCGGCTGACTTGTTTGAAGCTGATCTTTCCTTTTTAAGCGAGTCTCAAGATTTTTCCGTCTTAAAAGAACATTTTCCCTTTCTATCGAAAAAGATTTTTGATGTGCTTAAAACAAAATCCGCTTCTTACGGAATTAAAAATGCTTTAGAAGAAACATTTAGCGACTTTTTAAAACGAGAAATTGCAGTTGCCGAATTTAACGGAGAGCTTGTTTTTATTCCCGAACCTTGGATATCCGCAAATGTTTCTGCTGAAATTAGTCGTTTCAATAGCTATATTGAGGCGTTAAATTTTTATCTTAAAGAATTTTACAAAAAGAACAGACTTTCGGATATAAAAACAGTTCTTGTTAAATTTATTGATACAGAGATGTCGAAAACGGCTAATAAACTTAATAATTTAAGAGTGCGTATCAACAAAGGATCGCGTGAAAAAGAATACAAACAATGCGGAAATCTTTTATTGATGAACCGGCATAAACTTGTTAAAGGTTCCGATTCTGCAGAAGTGCAGAATATTGAAAACAATGAATTAAAAATAATAAAGCTGGATTCAAAAAAATCACCGCAGCAGAATATAGATTATTATTTTGAAAAATCGCGCGACGAGAAACAAAATTACGAAATATCGAAAGAACTATACGAAAACAGCTTAAAGCGTTACGATAAATTAAAAAGAATATCAGAAACAATTCAGAACGAAGATAACCCGAAAGAACTTGAAAGAATTGCCGACGAATTAAAAATAAGAAAGACTTCCGTAAAGATGAACAACAAGTTTGAAGAGAAAATAAGATTTAAGCAATATTTAATTGAAGGAAAATATCAGCTTTTTGTCGGAAAAGACAGCGAAAGCAACGATAAACTAAGCATTAAGTTTGCCAAACAAAACGATTATTGGTTCCATGCACGGTCTGTTGCCGGTTCGCATGTAGTTTTAAGATACGAAAATAAAAAGGAAGCTGTTCCTAAACATATTATTAAAACAGCCGCCTCGGTAGCAGCTTTTCACAGCAAAGCAAAAACTTCTTCTGTTGCACCTGTTATATATACGTTTGCAAAATATGTGGTTAAAAAGAAAGGAATGCCTCCGGGACAGGTGCAGGTGCTTAAAGAAAATGTTGTTCTGGTAAAACCGGAAATTCCGGATAATTGCGAATTTATTGATGATAAAGAGCAGGTTTAATTTGAAGGAAAAGAAGTTTAAAACAATTTTCATCCTTGTTATTTTCAGCGCGCTGTTTTCTTTTGCATATAATAATTTTTCCAAAAACAGTATCCCTTTAACAATTGAAAGACCGGAAATTGTTTTTGAAAATGAAGCAGGTAAAAAAATAAGCTCCGATAAAATAAAAGCAGTTAAATTTACGAAAGCGGAAAAGCTGTTCAATCTTGGCGTGGTTTTTATTGATGCGCGTGATAAATGGGATTTTTCGGACGGGCATATTAAAGGCTCGGTAAATATTCCGGAATACGATTCCGACAGCTACGAAGAAGATATAAAAAAGCTTGATAAAAGTGATTCCTACATTATTTATTGCGGCGGTGATGACTGCGATACAAGCGTGAGGCTCTACCAAAAATTAGCTAAAATGGGGTTTGAAGATTTATATGTTTATATAGGCGGCTGGACCGAATGGAAAAACAACAATATGCCTATTGATAAAGGAACAAAGAAATGAGTCGGATGCTTCATAACGAATATTTCCTTCTAATTTTAAGATTGACTGTTGCCTCAGTATTCATTTTTGCTGGAATTGAAAAAATTGCCGATCCCTCGTCTTTCAGCGTTTCAATTGATAACTACAGGTTATTCCCAGATTTTTCTATAAATATGGTTGCAATTTTTCTACCCTGGCTCGAAGTATTTGCCGGCATCCTGATGCTGTTCGGAATTTCGGTAAAAGAAACTGCTCTTGTTTTTAATTTTCTGCTGATTTTATTTATCGCAATAGTTATTTCGGCACTGGCAAGAGGACTTAACATAGACTGCGGGTGTTTCGGCACAGCGGCTGCGCAAAAAGTAGGATTAACAAAAATAATAGAAAATATTCTTCTTCTTTCTGCCGGAATATTGCTTCAGATAAACGGTTCATCAAAATTATCCGTTAAAGAATAAATGATTGAAAAAGATAAAATCCGTAAGATTTTAATAATTAAACTCCGCGGAATAGGCGATGTTGTCCTTTCCACAATTGTTTTGGAAAATCTTAAAACAGATTTCCCTGAAGCTGATATTGATTTTTTAACGGAAAAGCCAAGTAATTTTTTCCTTGAAAATATTCCTTTGATAAACGAAGTAATTATTTTCAGAAAAAAATCTCTATCAGACAGAATTAAACAGATAACGGAAATCCGTAAAAGAAAGTATGATATTATTTTCGATTTTTACAGTAATCCTGCTACTGCCCTGCTTACTTTTTTCAGCGGAGCAAAATACAGAGCGGGATTTCCTTATAAAGGCAGAAATTACGCATATAATTTAAAAGGACCTGAAGAACGCGGAAAATATCACGCGGCGCAGCTTCATCTCGAATTCCTTAAAATATTAAATTTATCGCATAGTTCAAGCCATCTTTTGTTCGGAATTAACAACACCGATATGGATTTTGCACGAAGTTTTATTAAAAATAATTTCCCAGGTAAAATAGCCATTTGCGGTATTTCTCCAAGCGGCGGCTGGCAGTCCAAAAAATGCGATGCCGATATTTTTGCAATATTTGCCGACGGCATTGCCGATAATTTTAACGTTAATATGCTTATTCTTTGGGGCCCGGGCGATTTTGAAGATGCCGTAAAAATTAAATCGTTAATGAAAAATGATGCGGTTTTAATTCCCGAGACAAATATTTGCAAGATGGCGGCATTTATTTCACAATGCAGTTTTATTCTGGCAAACGACAGCGGTCCTATGCACATTTCAACGGCTGTAAAAACACCGGTTTTATCACTTCACGGACCAACAAGCCCCTTCCTGCAGGGACCTTTCGGAGATATGCACGAATGGTACAGAGTTGAAAATCTTGAATGTATTGAATGCAATCTCCTCGATTGCAACCGCAATCACGAATGTTTTAAGAATATGGAGATATGCTCCGTGATAGAAAAAATTCAGAGACTTATTGATAAAAACAATATCCGGTTAAATGAAAGAAATTGAAATCTTTTTTAAGAATGTTTTTCTGAAACTTCTCTTATTATTTAACAGACCTTCCAGAAAAAGAGCACTGCCCGTAATAGATAAAAACACAAAAGTCCTTTTTATCCGTTTAAACAGAATCGGCGATGCTCTTGTTACAACTCCTCTGTTAAAATTTATTAAAGATAATTGCAATTGCAGCATCGGCGTTTTAGCCGGCAGAAAGAATTTCTTTGTATTCAAAAACACTTCAAGTAATAGCCCTATATTATTATTCCATAAGGGATTAAGCGGTTTTATTAAAACTGTATCTATTATAAATAAGAATAAATACGATATAATTGTTGATACTCACGATGATGTTTCGGCAACAGTAAGTTTTTTGATTGCTCTTTCAAAAGCGCCGTATAAATTCGGACTTAAAAAAGATAATGAAACGATATTTACGCATACAGTTTCAAAATTAAATCCCTCCGAAAATCACGTGATTAACAGAATAATTGAACTGAGCAGATTATTCTCATTATCCCCTCCCGAAAAAGCAAATATTGATTTTGTTTTAAGAAAGGAAGCTGCAGATTATGCGCACCGGTTTATTGAAGAAAATAAGCTTAAAAGATTTAAAGTAGGTATTAACATTTCTGCAGGCAGCGATGCCCGTTTTTGGGGTACCGAACGATTTAAAAACCTTGCTTCTTTTTTTGAGCAATACAATGTTGATGTTATTATTTTAACAGCTGTTAATGATATTGAAAAAGCAAACGATATTGCTATAAATAAATATCCCTTGTTCTTTAATGAAAATTTTGAGAAATTTTGTTCTTTAATTCCGGAATTGGATTTCCTTTTTACACCGGATACTTCCATTGTTCATATTGCTTCTGCTTTTAATGTCCCGATGTTTGGAATTTATGTTAAATATAACACAGAGGATTTAATATGGTACCCGGCAGCTTCAGAATACGAAACAGTTATAACAACCGAGCCGAATTTTGATAATTTAGAATTTGAGCAGGTATTTCCTAAATTAAAAACTTTTTTCGAGAAAATTTACTATGAAAAGACAAATTCCCGATTGTAAAAAATTCACCGGATACAAACCTTGCCATTCTGACCACGATTGCTGGACAAACGGATGCAAGGATACTGATCCCATAGGCGTTAAAATTCTTATAATTAATCTTGATGCAATGGGTGATGTTTTAATGACAACCGCTCAGTTGAAATCGATTAAAAAGAAGTTCCCTGTTTCAACAATTTACTGGGTAACATTAAAAGTTTCTGCGGCACTCTTGGAAAACAATCCTTTTATCGATAAGGTTTTTGTGTACGATTTTGAGAGTATCTCAATACTTAATCAGTTAAAATTCGATTACGTTTACAGCATCGATAAATCTTTGCGCTCCGGGGCTTTGGCAATGTCTGTTAATGCAAAAAACAGACTTGGTTTTGGAATTGATGATATAGGTAAAATTATTCCTTTGAATGACGGTGCCGAATACAATTATCTTTTGGGAATGGACGATCATTTGAAATTTAAAGTTAATCAGCGCACCGGTCAGGATTATCTTGCGGAAACACTGGAACTTGAATATGAGCGCAACGATTATGTTTTTGAATTTACTGATGAAGAGAATATTTTTATTGAACAATACAAAAATGAAATCCATATTACCCCCGAAGATAAAATTGTGGGCTTTAACACCGGATGTTCGAATACTTTTCCGAATAAAAAAATGACAGTTGAACAGCATTGCAATCTTATTGAAAGTCTTCTTGCATACGGCGATTATAAAATTATGCTTTTGGGCGGCCCCGAAGATAACGAAAGAAACAACGAAATTGCAGAATATTTCAAGGGACTTATAATAAACACTCCGACAAATGAAGGAGTAAGGCAAGGCGCTTGTTTCGAAAGTATTCCTCAGGTTATAGTTACGGGAGATTCTTTTGGAATGCATTTGGCAATTGCCTTAAAAAAATATATTATCGCCTGGTTCGGTTTAAGCTGCTGGACGGAAATTGATCTTTATGACAGAGGCGTTAAATTATTTCCGGAAGGACTGGAATGCGCCCCCTGCTGGAAAAAAGAATGCCCTTACAATCTGGAATGCATTCAGATGATTGATCTTGAAAGGATTGAAAAAGAAGTAATAAATTATTTTATTTCATATCAGCAATGATAAAGAAAAGTAAAAATATTAAAGATATCCAGATTCAAGCCGGAAGACCCTTAGTTCTTGACGGAGCTACAGGAACTCAGTTAATTGAAAGAGGCATTGAGCAGGATAACTCTCTTTGGACATCTCTGGCAAATCTTAATTCTCCAGATATTGTTCAAAAAGTTCACGAAGATTATATTTGTGCCGGTGCCGACATTATTACTACAAACACGTTTCGCACAAATCCCGCAGCTACCGAAAAATACGGAAAGGTTTTTTCAGAAAAAATGGTAGAAGCTGCTTTGCAGATTGCTTTTGATGCTGCCGCAGGACGGGATATAATAATTGCAGGGTGTAATCCTCCTGCAGAGGACTGTTACCAGCAGGAACGAAAATTAAGCGAAAACGAACTTAAAAATAACCATCAGGAGCACATTACGCTTTTATGGGAATACGGCAGCGATATAATTCTGAACGAAACACAAAGCCACCTTGATGAAATTTTAATAATCTGCAAAATCTGTTCTTCAATGCAAATCCCTTTTATCATAAGCATGCTGATAGATGAAAATCTTAAACTTCTTAGCGGAGAATATGTTAATGAAGTTTTTTCTAAAATTAAAAAATTTAATCCTGCTGCAATAGCTATAAACTGCGTGGATCCGGGAATTTACAAAAAATTTACAGAGCTTGTAAACATACCGGATAATTTCGGGTTTTATCTTAATATGGGTTTAAGCTCGCACCATCTGGGCGTTATTTCCGGCACTATTACGCCTGATGATTTTGTGGAAACTGTTAAACCATTTCTTTCTGATAAGATTTTATTTGTCGGCGGATGCTGCGGCAGCAGTCCCGCACATATTAAAAAGCTGAGAAAACATATTGATTCGCTATATAGAAATTAAAGCCCCTGCAAAAATTAATATAGGTCTTTTTGTAACAGAAAAACGTTCTGACGGATTTCATAATCTGCTTACTTTTTTTTATCCTGTACCGGATCTTTTTGATACAATAATTATTGAACGCTCGGATAAATACGAACTCATTTGCCCCGGTTCAAGTCTTGCACCAGACGATTCGAATCTGATTACAAAAGCCAAATTTCTTCTTGAAAAGAATTTTAATGTTAAAATAAATGCAAAAGTAACACTGCATAAAAAAATACCAATGGGAGCGGGTATGGGCGGCGGCAGCAGCGATGCAGCGGCAGTTCTTCTGGCATTTAACGATATGTTCGGATTAAACATCGGCAAGAAGGAATTAAACCAGCTTGCTCTCTTGCTCGGCTCCGATGTCCCCTATTTTCTTAAACCAGTTCCATCAATAGGCAAAAGCCGCGGCGAAATTCTTACACCTGTGGAATTTTTAATTAAAAAGCCTATTGTAATTATAAACCCCGGAATACACATTAACACTGGCGAAGCTTTCAGGAATATTACGCCGGAAATTCCAGCTTTATCTTACGAATTGCTCCTTAAAAAAGAAGTCAGCAATTTCGGCGTATTAAAAAGCATTTTAAAAAATGATTTTGAAAATTATGTTTTTTCAAAATATCCGGAAATTAAAAACATTAAAACTGCGCTTTACAATACAGGTGCTGAATTTTCGCTGATGACAGGAACCGGTTCAACTGTATTCGGCATTTTCCCGGATAAAACCTATGCGGAAAATTCAATTAATCAATTCCCCTCAAACTATTTTAAATTCATTTCAGAAAATTGAGAATCGGTTCTCATGTTTAATTAAAATCAGTATTTCAGGATATTAGGGTTTTATCTTTATCTGCTTCTCTCTTAATCTCACTCTGTTTTCTTCCCTGATTTTGTACTTGCCGGTTGTTTCACATCAGGTGGCAACACCTTAAGGAAGTAAAACGGGTCAACATCGCAAGACCTGACCCGACTGAAAGGTGGATTTTCTTAACTAATTCAGTATTTGAAAAACAGTCTTTTTTTAGTATCCTTCTTTTGTCTTGGAACAAAAGAAGTAAAAGTTCAAGGCTTTAAATATAATTGCCTGAACCTGATTCAATAAAGCTAAAATAACTCGCCCTGGCTCTGTTTTTTTTAAGTTTTTTGAAATCGCCGGGGCTCAAACAGATTTTATTTTACCTACGGTACGCTTTATTTCTTCAGATTCTTTTCGGCAATTCTATTTAATGCCATTTTTAAAACTCTTAAACAGTTTTCGTCTTAATTTTTGAACGACCTTAGAAAAATTGCCGTTAAAAGCCGAATGAGACTTTAGGAAAGTTTTCTGCAGTCTTGATTTTTTCGTTCTGGCGCCCGTCCCGATGTTTTTGATCGGGATATCAAAAAAAAAAGAACACTTTATCATAAATCTTTATGTTTTTGTTGCAGTATGAAAAGAACATAATTTTTTTCTTAAAAGAACTTTTGTGAAAATAAGCAAATGCAGAATTTTAGGCAAGCAGGGTTTTAGGAATTTAGGAAATCAGGTTTTTAGGTTTTTCAATTCCGGTGGAGTTGCAGGTCTGTAGAAATATTAGTGGAAATTACCTTCGACCCCCATCCGGGGTCGCACATCTTCTTTTTAATTCATATTTCTACAGACGTTCGATACCTACGGCATCGAATATTTTATTTTACCGCGTAATTGTTGGTTTACAAATGAGACCAGTACAATTTGATATGCGCGGTTAACCACGAATTGATCTCCCGACGGAGCCAGGACAAGCTGTGGTTGGCAGGAAATAATCAGGTTTTCGGGGTTTTAGGCAATTAGGTTTTTTGGTTTATTTCTTAATCTCAGTTCTGTTTTTTGTTCTTCCATAACTATTTTATTACTTTTAGGCATGAATAAATCTGTAATTAGCAAAGCAATTGAAAGCGGAAATTTTGTTTGGCGAAAACACGCTCTTGAAAGAATGCTTGAGCGAGATATTGCCCGAGATGAAGTAATTGAAACAATTCTTAATGGCATTGATATTGAGAATTACCCTAATGATAAACCTTATGCAAGCGCGCTATATTAACGGCAGACCCTTGCATACGGTAATTTCTCTTGACGAAATAAATGAAGTTTGTTACATTGTAACTGCATATATTCCATCGGAAGACGTTTTCGAAAAGGATTTTACAACAAGGAAGAAATTATGAAAAATAAAATTTGTCCGATTTGCGGCGGTAATAAAATTGAAATGGAAACTAGTTTTACCGTGGACTTTCAAACCGGCGTTGTAGTTATCCGTAATGTTCCCGCAACTATTTGCTCCCAATGCGGGGAAGAATGGTTAAGCAACGAAGTTACCGAAAAACTTGAAAATATTGTATCAGAAGCAAAAAAGCAAAAACTTGAAATATATATTAAAAAATTTCAGGATTATTCTTTAGCTTCATAATATTAAAACTTCGCGCCTTTCGTTAAAATCACAAAAGCAAGGCTGATTTAATCTCACTTTGAAAATATGTTTTCTAAATGATTATTCAATTCCCCCGGTATTGTTGTTTTATTTTGCAGTGTGATTATGAGTTTGTCGCGGGCCAAAAATATTCCCCATGGGGTCCAGAAGTATTCCCCACCCCAAAAATGTAAATAGCGATTTATAAAATTAAGAAAATATTGTATTTAACGTTAACAAAAAATTATGATTCC
>Ga0123335_1000217_pt1 | contig 93101 bp, 77 predicted proteins | sample BiotimSIPDNA_2_FD_89707 | JGI IMG/M metagenome (GOLD analysis project Ga0123335, IMG submission 89707) | Anaerobic biogas reactor microbial communites from Washington, USA - Biogas_R2 time_0 SIP DNA | ecosystem: Engineered > Bioreactor > Anaerobic > Unclassified | place: Washington, USA... | reverse complement strand
GTACCCATCCCGAACACAGAAGTTAAGCCCTTCAGCGCCGATGGTACTTGGCTGGAAACGGCCCGGAAGAGTAGGTCGCCGCCGGTCTCCAACTCTCACTCCCCCGGATTTCGGGGAGTTTTTATATGCGCAATCTGCTGCGCTGGCGCCTCTTCGCTTGCCCCGCAAGGGGCTTTGTCATATAATAGCACAGCGAGGTGAGCGGATTGACGGAAGAGATCAGAATGCATGACGTTGTAGAGATGCGCAAGAAGCATCCCTGCGGCTCCGCCATCTGGACAGTGACCCGCATTGGCGCGGATATCAAAATGAAGTGTGACGGCTGTGGCCGGGTGGTCATGCTGGACCGTGTGGAGTTTATCAGGCGCCGCAAGCGCGTCATCACCCCGGGGCCTGATGCGCCGGAGGTCACGCTGGGTCTGGCGTCACGCCAATCGCCGCAAAAGCCCGCATCACAAGAAACCAAAGGAGAACCAAGATGACCGACCAGGAAAAGGATACCAAATCAACCGCGGCTGATGAAAATGCCGGGGAAGCGCGTGCTTCCGGGTTTGCATTCAAAAAAAGAAAAAAGGATAAAAAGAAAAAAACAGTGGGACAGGAAATCCTCAGTTGGGTAGGCACCTTGCTGCTGGCTGTGGTCATCGCAATGACCATCCGGATCTTTCTCGCCGAACCCATTCGGGTCGATGGCCGCAGCATGGAGCAAACGCTCCACGATGGTGAAATTGTTCTGGTAACCAAGCCTGCTGTGCTCCTGGGCAAGCTGAACCGGGGAGATGTTGTCATTGTGCGTTATCCCGGGCGCAACGAGGTTACTTCCCTGCGTATCTGGGGGCCTCTGGACATCAATTTTGTAAAGCATCAGATGTTTGTAAAGCGCCTGGTCGCTTTGCCCGGAGACAGTGTCGCCATCCTTAACGGTACCCTGTATGTCAATGACAAGGCGGTGGAGGAGCCCTATATCGTGTATCAGGCGCGCGCTGATTACAAGCGGACTGTGCTGGGGGAAAATCAATACATGGTCATTGGGGACAACCGCGCCAACAGCCATGACAGCCGTTCCAACGATGTTGGCCCGATCAGCAAGGATATGATTGTTGGCAAAGCCAGCCTGGTTTTGCTGCCGCTCAATCATATCCGGACGGTTCATTGACGCGGTGATCGATTTTAATGCCCCTGTGCCTCAGGGTGTGCCTGAGGCACAGCCTTATTCAGGGAACACATGAGGAGCCGGAACGTGAACCGTCTTAAAAACCGCTTGAGCAGACTGCTGTTTGGTGATCATCCTGAGCGTTTGCGCCCCTTGTATGCCCTGGCGCTGACCATCTCCTGGCCGGCTGCGCTGGAAGGTTTACTTATCAGCGTGATCAGCTCAGCCGATACCATGATGGTGGGCGGCCTTGGCCCGCAAGCCATTGCTGCGGTCGGACTGGCCGCGGAGCCGCGCATGATCATGCTGATCTTTTCTCAGGCGGTCAATATCGGCACCACTGCCCTGGTGGCCCGCCGCCATGGCGCACGCAATCAGCAGGGCGTCAGGGCCTGTCTGGAGCAGGTAATATGGATCAACCTTGAGATAGGTGTCCTGACCACGCTGCTGGGCTTCACCCTGGCGGAGCCTTTCATGCGGCTGGCCGGCGCCAATAGAGAGATCCTGGCGCTGTCCGCCGTGTATTTCCGCATCATCGCGTTGGGCTTTATTCCCAACAATCTTCAATTATGCGTTTGCGCGGCTTTCCGCGGCCTGGGGAAAACGCGTGTGACCATGGTGACCCATCTGACTGGCAATGTGGTCAATCTCCTCTTCAACTATCTGCTGATTGAGGGCAGGCTGGGCTTTCCAAGACTGGAAGTTGCCGGCGCTGCCATCGCCACCAACCTGGGGATGCTGGCAGCCTGTATGCTGTCTATCAGGTATGCGATGAAAAAAAGCTCGCCCTTCCGCTACCGTATCAAAAAACCTGTCTTTGATCAGGACACGGTTCAGGGGCTGCGGCGCATTGGCGGCTCCACCCTGCTGGAAATGGGCACTTTGCGTGCGGGCTTTCTGCTCACAAACCGCATCATTGCCTCCCTGGGTACCAGCGTCTTTGCTGCGTCGCGGATTGTCAGCCAGGTATCCGGCTTGTCCTTCACCCTTGGAGACGGTGTGGCTGCGGCGGGGGTTGCTCTGGTCGGGCAGGCATTGGGAGCGGGGGATGAGCCAAGGGCCCGTGAGGCGGTTTCCGTCACGCGCCGCATTTCCTTTGCGGCTTCGCTCATGCTGGTGGCGGCTTTGCTGCCCTTCCGCCACGCGCTTGCCAGCCTGTTCACCCAGGATGAACAGGTCATCCTGGCGGCTTCCGCCGGCTTTTTGGTGATGATTCCCGCCATCGTACCGCAAAACGCGCGGGTCGTATACGCAGGCTGCCTGCGCGGCGCGGGCGATACGCGCTATGTGGCGATGGTGTCCCTGATTGGCGTGGGCATCCTGCGCCCGCTGCTGACCTGGCTGTTTTGTTTTCCGCTCAGCCCGCTGCTGCCCACCTTGTTCCTCATGGCAACTGGCCCCTGGTGGGCTTTTCTGCTGGATGCCCTTGTTCGCAGCACCATGCTGAGTCGGCGCGTGCGCGGCGGAAAATGGACCAGCGTGCAGCTGCATTAGCTAAATACAAACAAAACAACCCGGGCATTGGATAGCAGGCCCGGGTTGCGTATGAACTTCAAGCAGGACTGGGAAACGAATCAGTCCTCGCTGGTGTTGCCCTCGTCCTCGCCCTCAGTCCTCGCGCTGTCCGGCTGCAGGGTCTCACGGATGGCGGCTTCGATCTCATTGGCGATGTCCGGGTTGTCCACAAGATATTTGCGGGCGTTTTCACGGCCCTGGGCAATGCGCAAATCCTTATAGGAGAACCAGGCGCCTGATTTTTGAATGATGTCGCGCTCCACCGCCATATCCAGCAAAGAGGATTCGCGGCTGATGCCAAGGCCGTAGAGCAGATCGAATTCCGCGACGCGGAAGGGGGGCGCCACCTTGTTTTTGACCACCTTGATCTTGGTGCGGTTGCCGATCACCTCAGAACCGCTTTTGAGCTGCTCGCCGCGGCGCACATCCAGGCGCACAGAGGCGTAGAACTTCAGCGCGCGGCCGCCGGGGGTGGTCTCCGGGTTGCCGTACATCACGCCCACCTTCTCTCGAAGCTGGTTGATAAAGACAGCGATCGCGCTGGTTTTGCTGACCACGCCGGCCAGCTTGCGCATGGCCTGGCTCATCATGCGCGCCTGCAGGCCCACAAAGGTGTCACCCATTTCGCCGTCGATTTCGGCGCGCGGAACAAGCGCAGCCACCGAGTCCACCACCACGATGTCGATCGCGCCGGAACGGACCAGCGCCTCGGCAATCTCCAGGGCGTCCTCGCCCGTGTTGGGCTGGGAGATGTACAACTCATCAATATTTACGCCCAGCCGCTGGGCATAGGCGGGATCCAGCGCGTGCTCTGCGTCAATAAAAGCCGCCAGCCCGCCTGCCTTTTGCGCCTCGGCGATCAGGTGAAGCGCTACCGTGGTCTTGCCTGAGGATTCAGGCCCAAAGATTTCAATGATTCGTCCGCGCGGAATACCGCCCACGCCCAGGGCGATGTCCAGCTCGATGCAGCCGGTGGGGATGACGTCCACCTGCATCTTGGCCTGTTCTCCCAGCTTCATGACCGTACCGCGGCCAAACTGCTTGTCCAGCGCGGCCAGCGCGCGGTCAAGCGCCTGCAGCTTCTCGTTGTTTGCGGCTATCGCCGCGGCATTGGTTTTGCTTGTCTTTGTTGCCATTGCTTTAGTTCCTCTCTTTATGGTGCTTGTTGGTCTGATGCTTTAAACGTGAACAAATCTCTGGACGCGGCAAAATACTGGACGCCTGAGATAATTGTCAAAACGGCCATGATGATGCACAGCGCGAGGGTAACAGCCGCGGGCAGGCCGAACAAGGCGCTGAGCACGCTGAAAAATTGAAAACTGGTCTTGATTTTGCCCAGCTTGCCCGCAGGAATGACAAGGCCTTGCTCCACGGCGACCAGACGAAGGCCGTCCACTGACAATTCACGCGCGGCGACGATGCAGGCAGCCCACCAGGGGTAGGCGCCTGACGGAATCAGCGCGATCATGACCGCCAGGACCAGAATCTTGTCCGCGACCGGGTCAACAAACTTGCCGAAATTGGTCACAATGTTGTCGCGCCGGGCAATATGGCCGTCCAGGAAATCCGTGAGGCTGGCGATGATGAACACGACGCCCGCCAGGATATTCAGGTTGAGGATGATGAATAAAACGCACAAAGGGATCAGCGCGATGCGCAGCAAAGTGAGGCGGTTGGGCAGGTTCATGGCGTTTTATCCTCCTTGATCAGGCAGGCCTGCAGATCATAGTCCTGCGCGCCGGTCATTCGCACGCGCACAAATTCGCCCTCTTTGGCTTGTCCGCGCGGATTGGGAAAGGCGATCAAACCGTCGCTGTCCGGCGCTTCCCAGGCTGAGCGACCATAGGCCATGCCGCCGCGAACACCAGTGACCAGCACTGTTTCAAGGCTGCCCAGCCGCGATTCATTGCGCTTTCGGGAGATCTCCTGCTGCTGCCGCATCAGCGCATCCAGCCGCTCCTGTTTGATCCGCTCAGGGAGGTGGCCTTTCATCGAATAGGCGGGGGTATCCTCCTCCTTTGAGAAGGTGAAGGCGCCCAGGCGGTCAAAGCGCACGCGGGCGCAAAACGACATCAGCTCCAGGAAATCCGCCTCGCTCTCCCCGGGGAAGCCCACAATCAACGTGGTACGCAGCGCGAAACCCAAGCCGCGCGCATAGGACAGCATACGTTCTGCCTGGTGGATATCCCCGCGCCGGTTCATCCGCTTCAGGATGGCTGGCGAGGCATGCTGCAAGGGCAAATCCATGTAAGGGCAGACCTTGGGGTTGGCAGCCATCGCGTCAATCAGGGCGCGATCGGTTGTGTCCGGATAGCAATACAGGACCCGCAGCCAATCAATCCCCGGGATGCGGGTTGCCGCTTCAAGCAGCCCGGCCAGCGAGGCGCCCTTGAGATCGGTCCCGTAGCGCGAGGTGTCCTGCGCGATTAAAATCTGCTCCTTAACACCCTGTTGCGCCAGCCTGTTCATTTCCTCCAGGATGGCTGCCTGCGGGCGCGAGCGGTAGGGCCCGCGGATCAGCGGGATGGCGCAGTAGGCGCAGCGGTTGTCGCAGCCCTCGCTGATGCGCACATAGGCGGTGTAGGGAGCGGTGCTGAGCACGCGCCCGGCGCCCGCAAAATCTTCCCCGCGCTGTATGCTGCCGCCGCGGCGTCCGGCCAGCGCTTCGCGAATGTACCCGGCCAGCGCGGGGTATTGCGATACGCCGGTGAGGACGTCAATCTCGGGGATTTGATCCAGGAGCTCCCTGCCATAGCGCTGCGCCAGGCAGCCTGTGACGCAAAGCACCCTGCACTGGCCCGTCTGTTTGTACCGGGCCATCTCCAGGATGCTGTCAATGGATTCTTCCTTGGCGGAGGCAATGAAGCCGCAGGTGTTGACCACCAGCACCTGCGCCTGGCGCGGGTCCGTGACAAAGGTAAAGCCATCCTTTTGTAAAAAAGACAGCATTTCCTCGGTGTCCACACGGTTCTTGACGCATCCCAGCGAGACCACTCCGACCTTCATCGACACATCCTGTAAGCGCTGTTCGGCAGCTTGCCGACAGGCTTATTTTACCACAGGCCATCAATGGCATACAAGGCTTTGGGCCTTAAAACAGGAACAAAAGTTCCCCTTTTGCCCCCGGACTGCGCTCAAGTCCCCCGGGGCAAGGATGAGGATGCGGACGATTCCATCACTGTCCGTTTATTCTGCGCGCGCCTCGATGCCTTTGAGCACCTCAGGCTCACGGATGTCGCGCGTGCGGGTGAACATGATGCGTGTCATGATGGCGCCTGAACGGTAGTACAGGCTGATAAAGGGACAGTCCTCCGTATACAGCGCCTGAATCTCATACAGTTTGTTCTGGTAGGCTTCCTTGGTCATCGCGGCGCGCAGCTCTTTAAAAAGATTGTCCATGGCTTTGGATTTATAGCGCGAATAATTGCCCGTGTTGCCGGACATCAGCAGGAAACCCGGGTCGGGCGTATAGTCCATGTTGAAGCTGGCAATGGCCATGTCAAAGCTTCCGGCCTCCAGCTTTTCGCGCACCTCCTTGAAGCTCATCACGCTCAGGCGGGCTTCAATGCCTACCGTGAGCAGCTGGGAGGCAATCTGGGCGGCCGCGTTGAGGCGTACGGAGTTGTCCTGCTCCTCATAAGCGTAAAAACGCAAGGACAGCTTGACCAGCTTGCCGTTGCGCACCATATCCCGGATGCCATCATCATTGGTGTCCACCCAGCCGGCCTCATCCAGCAGCTGGTTGGCCAGCTCGATGTTTTGCCGGTACACTGTGTCATCGGCGGAATACATCCAGGTGCCGCTGGGCAGGGGAGTGTCCGTGCGCATGGCCATGCCCATGTAGGCGTTTTGCGCGATGGCGTTCAGGTTGAGCGCCGCGCGGATGGCCTTGCGCACCCGCACGTCCTCCAATTCGTAGCTGAGGTGGTTGAGCATCAGGGCTTCAAACTGCTTTGTGCGGTAAGTCAGATTGAGGGAGCTTACGCTGGAGCGGTATTGCGCGGCTGTCATTGAGCGCGTCAGGATGGCGTCCACCCGGTTGTATTCATAGCTGGAAATCAGCTCGCGGTTGGTGGTGTGGAAAAGGGCGCTGATTTCAGTGATTGCCGGCCTGCCTCCCCACCAGGAGGAATTGACGGACAGCCAAATATAGTCCGCAGGCTGGAACTGCTCCACCCGGTAAGGACCGGAGCCCGCAGGGTTGTCCAGCTGGACCTGCGCGGCGGGCAAAATGGGAAAATTCATGGCGTACAGAAAGCCAAAGTTTTTCCGGCCGGTGGTAATGACTACCGTACGCTCATCCGGAGCGGCAATCTTGTTGATAAAATAGCGCAGGGAGGCATAGGCGCCCTTGTTGGGGTTGGTCTCATCATTGGCCAGCCGCAGGATTTCATTGACGGTTGCGACCACATCGGCGCTGGTCAATGGCGTGCCGTCATGGAAGGTGACGCCCTCGCGCAGGGTAAAAGTCCAGGTGGACCCTTCGCCTGAAGACTCCCATTTGTCAGCCAGATGCGGCTTTGGAAGGTAGTCGTCATCCAGGACAATCATGGATTCGTATACCAGCGCGGTCAGGGACATGAACTCACGCTCAACCGGCGTCAGGGGATTGGTGCGGTTGGTAGTCGCTGAAACAATGCCCAGAATCAGGCTTTGGCGGTCATTGCCCTGAGCCGAGGCGCCGGTCAGCAAGAGACAGGCTGCCATCGCGATCAGGAGCAGTGCTTTTATCTTTTTCATAATATATCGCATACGCGTCCATCACCTTTCTGACATAACTTCTGGTGTCGCTGGTTGGAATCTGCTCCAGCTCGATGGTCTTTCTGTCCTGCGCGCGGTTGAGCGCCCAGTGCTTGACGTTGTTGGCGCCGGCGTGAAAGGCGGCGGCCACCATGACGGGCGAGCCGGAAAAGATATCGCTCAGATAGGCCAGATAGGCTGTTCCGAAGCGGATATTGGTTTCCGGGTCAAACAGCATATCCGGCCTATAGCTGTTTATTTTGAGGCGCTGGGCCATCCATACGCCCGTATCGGGCATGATTTGCATCAGCCCGCGGGCTTCCACCCGGCTGACCGCGTCCGCGTGGTAGCTGCTTTCACACTTGATGATGGCCGACACGAAGGAGGGGTTGACGCCATATTCCTGCGCGTATTTCTCAATCAACCCCAGGTACCCTGAATTGGCCCGGGCTCTGTAATGCTCCTGCGCGATCCTGTATTTGACCGTCAGGGCGTCCAGGCGCTGCTGTTTGCCGTACATCACATACGCGGTGGTGGCAAGCAGCATCAGCATCGCGACCAGCAGCGCCACAGAGCGGATGGAATAATGCCTGTCAGCCCTGGCGGCGCGGCGGCCCTGCCGGTTCGGGCGGGCAGGCTCGGGCTGCGGTGGGGGCTGCCGGCGGGATGGCTGGCTGGCCAGCCTGGCGTGCGGGCGCTGCCCTGCCGGCGCGTCCCCGGGGCGGAGGTGCCTGGGCGTGCCGCGCCTTGCATGTTTGACGTTCCATGGCGACTCAGACAATCAAATCCTCCTCAAAAGCGCATCCCATAAACGGATGACGTGATTGGCGTTGTCCGCCTTGTCCCCGGTGGTGATGATGACGCGGTCGCTTCTTTTGGCCTTTTCCATCGCGGGCATCTGGCTGTCAATGCGCCGGAGCGCCTCTTCCCTTGTCATTCCTCGCTGGAGCAGGCGCTGCACCTGGTGTGCCGGGGGCGCATAAGCGCACCAGACCTCGTCACAGCGCGCTTCAAAGCCGGTTTCATACAGCAGCGGGATGTCGATCACAAGGGCTGCCCGGTCGGCATGCCGCGCGATTTGATCATCAATCTCCTCAAACACCATCGGATGCATGAGGGCATTCAGATCCGCCAGCGCCCGGGGATGGCCGAACACCGCGTCTGAAAGCGCCCTGCGGTTGAGCAGCTCGCCTTCAAACACCTGGTCGCCAAAACGGGCACGGATGGCCGGAAGCGCGCGGCCGCCTTCGGCGGTGAACGCGCGGGAAATCTCGTCCGCGTCCACCACCACGGCGCCGCGGCTCCTCAGCACTTCGCTCAGGTTGCTTTTTCCGCAGGCGATGCCTCCGGTCAAGCCCACGATATACGGCCTATTTGCTGTCATACCAGCTGTACCCGACCTTGATATCCGTTTTCAGCGGCACATCCAGCTTGATGACGTTTTCCATCACGTCCCGCAGCAGCTCCCGTACCTGCTCGGCTTCATCCCGGGGCGCTTCAACAATCAGCTCGTCATGCACGGTCAGAACCAGCCGTGCAGCGAAGCCACGCTCCTTCAGCTCCCGGTGTACCCGGACCATGGCCAGCTTGATGATGTCCGCCGCCGTGCCCTGGATGGGCGTGTTCATGGCGGCGCGCTCGCCGAAGTTGCGGGTGTTGGCATTGCCGCTTTTGAGTTCGTTCAGCAGGCGCCGCCGCCCAAAGAGGGTGGTGATGAAGCCTTTCTCGTAACCGAAGCGCACGGTGCTGTCCATAAACTCGCGCACGCCGGGATAGCGCTCAAAATAGCGCGAGATAAAGTCGCCTGCCCGTTTGCGGCTGGTGCCGATGTTGCGCGCCAGGCCAAAATCCGAAATACCGTACACAATGCCGAAGTTGACCGCCTTTGCGTCCGAGCGCATGGCTGGGGTGACTTCGCTGAGCGGCACACCGTTGATTTCCGCTGCGGTGCGGGTGTGGATATCCTGCCCCCTGATGAAAGCGTCGCGCATGGCGGCATCTCCGCTCATATGCGCCAGGATGCGCAGCTCGATCTGGGAATAGTCCGCGTCCACCAGCACATGCCCGGATTTGGCGATGAAAGCGCGCCGGATCTCCCTGCCCATGGCTGTGCGGACCGGGATATTTTGCAGGTTGGGCTCATTGGACGAGATGCGCCCTGTGGCGGTGCCCACCTGGTCAAAGGTGGTGTGGATGCGCCCCTGCCTGTCCATTTTGCGAAGCAGCGCGTCAATATAGGTGCTGTTCAGCTTGGAGACCTGCCGGTACTCCAGAATCTTGTCGATGGCAGGATGCATGGGCGCGATGGCCTCCAGCGCCTCGGCGTTTGTGCTGTAGCCGGATTTGGTCTTGCGCTGTGTGGGCAGGCCCAGGGTTTCAAAAAGCACGCGGCCCAGCTGCTGGGGGCTGTTGAGGTTAAAGCCGGACACGCCGGTCAGGTCATAAATGCTCTGCCGCAGCTGCTCGGTTTGCAGGCTGAAGTCATCTCCCAGGCGCTTTAACACCTTGGCGTCCACCTGAAATCCCAGGGCTTCCATATCGTACAGCACCCGGGTCAGCGGCAGCTCAATGTCACGGAACAAATCCGCCATGCCCTCCGCTTCCAGCTGCTGTGCCTGGCGGCGGTACAGCTCCATCACCCCGCGCGCGTCCCTGCTGGCAAAGGCTTGCAGGGCATAGCTTTTCTCCTGAGGATTGTGCAGATAGGCGGCGATCATGGTGTCAAAGACCAGCCGGTCAGGGCTGTCAGGCGCAAGCGCCATCAGGTGAAAGGCCTGCTTGGCGTGGTGGATGACATATCCCCCTTTCATCATGGAAAGGACCGCCCGCAGCGCTTCGCCGCTGTCCATGCCCTGCACGGGATCCAACAGGCTTTGCTGACCGGCGTTGATTGCGACCCGGGCCTGGCGCCCGTCATCCATCGCGATGGAGAGCTCCTCAAAGGTGGCAAAGACAGCGCACGGGCGTTCAGGCGCCGGGTTGAGAAAGGAAGCCAGCTCCGCATGGTCATGAACTTGAACCCACTCCGACGGAACCGCTGCCGGCTGATCCTCCGCTGTGCCGCTGAGTCTCCTCAGCCGCTCCGCCGCGGTGTTGAGTTTATACTTTTGAAGCGCAGGCAAGCCTTCCGCCAGGCGGTCCATGGCGGCTTCCCGGGGGCTGAAGACCAGCGGCAAATCACGCCTGATGGTGGCCAGCCCGCGGCTGAGCCGCGCCAGGTCGCCATGCTCGCGCAGGCGTTCACCCAGCTTGCCCTTGATGGTGGGGGCGGCCTCAAGGACCTCGTCTAGGCTGCCATATTCCTGCAGCAATTTGGTGGCGGTCTTCTCGCCAATGCCCGGAACGCCGGGGATGTTGTCGCTGCTGTCGCCCATCAGGCCCTTCAAGTCGGTCACCTGCTCAGGCGCCACGCCAAAGGCTGCCTTGACGCCAGCAGGGTCAAAGCGCTCGATCTCGCTGATGCCCCGCCGCGTAAACAGCATTTCGACCCCGTCATCCACCAGCTGCAAATCATCCCTGTCGCCGGTCAAAATCAAAGCCAGCACACCTTTTTGCTTGCACTGCAGGGAGAGGGTGCCGATGATGTCATCCGCCTCATAGCCTGCCAGGCTCATCACCTGGATCCCCATGCCGGCAAGCACTTCCCTGATCACGTCAAACTGGGGCCGCAGGTCATCCGGCATGGGCGCGCGCCCTTCCTTATACTGGGCGTATTGCTCATGGCGGAACACCGGGCCATGCTCATCAAAGGTGACCACGCAGTACTGGGGGGCGATGTCCTCTATGACCTTGAACAGCATCAACAAAAAGCCATGCACCGCGTTGGTGGGCACGCCGTCCCGGTCCATGTCAGGCAGGGCGAAGAACGCCCGGTACATCAGGCTGTGGCCGTCCACCAGCACACAGGTTTCACGCATACAATCACCTCGCCTTTCATTGTACCACAGGCGCATACCATGGCAAAATGAACATTGTGCGCATGCAGGTCAGGCTGCTGTTTTTGGCCTCATGGGGGGACCGAGCAAAAAAGCCGCGATCCGCGGCTTTTGGAAAAACGAATCCGGTCTCAGTTGAACAAGGGGTATTTCTCTGTTAATTCTACGACCACCTTCAGGACCGGCGCGACCGCGCTTTCTCCCTCGCGGATGATCCGGGCGATGGCCTGAGCGATTCGCGTCATATCCTTCTCCACCATGCCCCGGGTGGTGACCGCCGGCGTGCCGATGCGTATGCCGCTGGTCTCCGTGGGCTTGCGGCGGTCCCTGGGCACCATGTTTTTGTTGACAGTAATGCGCGCCCGGCCCAGCCAGTCCTCCAGCTGGCGCCCGGAAACGTCCAGGTCCACCAGATCCAGCAGCATCAGGTGATTGTCTGTGCCGCCGGAGACCATGCGCACGCCTTCCTGATGGAAGGCATGCTCCATCGCCTTGGCGTTCTTGACGATCTGGCTGGCATATTCCTTGAAAGAGGGCGACAGCGCCTCAAGGAAGCACACGGCTTTGGCCGCGATGACATGCATCAGCGGACCGCCCTGCAGGCCGGGGAAGGTGGCCTTGTCAATGGCCCTGGCATGCTCTTCCCTGCACAGAATCAAGCCGCCGCGCGGGCCGCGCAGGGTTTTGTGGGTGGTGGAGGTGACGACGTCCGCATAGGGAACAGGGCTCATGTGCAGCCCGGCGGCTACCAGGCCCGCGATGTGGGCCATGTCGACCATCAACATGGCGCCGCAGGCGTCTGCCGCCTCGCGGAACTTTTTAAAATCGATCTCCCTGGAGTAGGCTGAGGCGCCGGCCACGATCAGCCTGGGCCTGACCTCCTGCGCTTTTTTGATCAGCGCATCATAATCGATGGTCTCGGTGTCCGGATCAAGGCCGTAGGAAACAAAGTTGTACATAAGGCCCGAGGCATTGACCGGGCTGCCGTGGGTCAGGTGGCCGCCGTGGCTGAGACTCATGCCCAGCACGGTATCCCGCGGCTTGAGGAAGGCCAGGTAGACGACCTGATTGGCCTGCGAGCCGCTGTGGGGCTGGACATTGGCATGCTCGGCGCCGAACAGCGCTTTGGCGCGGTCGCGCGCGAGGTTTTCCACAACATCCACATGCTCGCACCCGCCGTAATAGCGCCTGCCCGGGTAACCTTCCGCATACTTGTTGTTCAGCGGGTTGCCCATGGCCGCCATCACCGCGTCTGAAACGAAGTTCTCGCTGGCAATCAGCTCCAGATGGGTTTCCTGTCGGACGCATTCGTCGTGGATGCTCTGTTTGATTTCAGGGTCAAGGTCCAGCGCCGGGGGGATCTTCCACATGCCTGTTTCCTCCATGATAGCTTTAAGTGCGTGGTCTTGCCTGCCGCGCAAGCAAATACCGCATGCGACACCGGGCGAGCCCGCAGCACATCCCAACTTGCGCTTACTGCTGCTACCTTCCGGTCCTGACAGGGTTCACACCATGGAATCGCACGAGGCCCGACATCACATACGGTGTATTCATCATAGCAAAACAGGCAGGATTTTGCAAGATTTTCTACAAACATAAAAACAACATTTCACGAGCGTATTTTCATGCATTGATTGGTTTGAGACTGCCAAAACCTGCTGTGTCGGGCGCTGAAACGCGCGCCTTTTCACTGTTTTGGTTTGGGACACTGAAAGGGGGCGGTATATTCTTGCATTCATTCCTGTATTGAGTGCCAGCCGGCAGCGATTGTGTTAGAATGATGTAAGAAAAACCCACGGCATGCTTGCCTTTAAGTGACAAAACCGGCACAATAAAAATGAAATGCTCAAAGAGGTGGCTTCAATGGCAACGATCTGGACAGTAGAAGACGAAGAAACCATCAGCGTGTTGCTGGTTAAAATCATTAAATCCATGGGGCATGAAAGCGCGCACTGCTATGACAGCGCTGAGCTTGAACATCAGCTTAAAAAAGGCCTGCCGGATTTGATGCTGCTGGATTTGATGCTGCGCGGGCGCAGCGGCTATCAGATTCTGGCGGACTGGAAGGCGGACCCGCGCACCCGTGATATTCCGGTCATCATCCTGTCCGCCCGCTCAACGGACACTGACAAGGTCAAGGGCCTGGAGCTGGGCGCGGAGGACTATATTACCAAGCCCTTCAGCGTGCGTGAGCTCAAAGCCCGCGTCAACACAGCGCTGCGCCGGGTAAGCCCCGCCGCTTTGCAGATTGAGCTGGGCGGGCTGCTGCTGCGGCCTGATGAGCGCCAGGTTTTGCTGGATGGTCAGACCGTGTCGCTGACCACGCAGGAGTTCGAACTGCTGCACTACCTGGCCAAACACGCCGGCCTGCTGGTCACGCGCGCGCAGCTGCTGCAGGATGTCTGGGGCTATCAATCCCAGACCGACACCTCCCGCACAGTGGATTACCACATCCGCTCCCTGCGCAAAAAACTGGGGGATGACGCGGCCAACCCGCGCTTCATCCAGACGGTTCACGGCGGCGGCTACAGGCTGATCAAGGAGAGCTGAGCATGCGCAAGAAGCTGCTGCGCGCCTACTGGCTGGGCAACGTGCTGACGCTGGTGATCGTCATCGCGTTTGCCGCTGTCATGATCGCCGCCGACATCGACGCCGAGCGCGGCAGCCTGCTGGCCATCCTGAACACCGCCTCGGCCTGGACCAGCGAGGCCAGCAGCAACCTGCAGGAGCTGGCGGACAGGATCGCTCAGTCCGCGCCGCCTTTGCGGGTCACTTTTTTGATGCCCAACGGCATCATCCTGGCGGACAGCGGAACGGACATCCAGGACGGCAGCCGTCTGCTTGCGCAGGAGGAGGTTCATGAGGCGCTGAGCGAGGGCGTGGGGGAAAGCTTTTCCCTGGACCGCGGCGTGTTTTATCCGGCTTTGCGGGCTGCCCTGCTGATGGAGGGGCGGCTTGTTTTGCATTTGCACAAGCCCTTTCGTGAGTTTGAGTACATCCTGACGGTTTACCTGCCTTTGTTGCTTCTGATCAGCCTGGCCATGGTGGCGGTCGCCCGCTGGCTGCTCAGGCCGCTGACCAGCAAAATGGTACGCCAGCTGGAGCAGGTAAGGGATCTGCTGGAGGGCGTCCGGGTGCGTGAGGCCATTGATCCGGATGCCTTTTTCCCGGAGCTGCGGCCTGCCATGGAAAACATCATTTATCTGATTGACCGCATGCGCTATGACCTTGAGCAAATCAGCAAGACACGCGATATGCAGCGTGATTTTGTGGACAACAGCTCCCATGAGCTCAAGAGCCCGCTGACCTCCATCACCGGCTTCGCTGAAATGCTCCTGGAGGATCCGGGCCTGCCCCTGCAGGAGCGCGAGGAGTATCTGGGCTATATCCTCAAGGAATGCGAGCGCATGGCAGGCATCATCAATGACATCCTGATGCTGGAGCGTCAAAGCCAGGCGAAGGGCGACTCCCATGAGACGGTGTCCCTGGACAAGGTGGCCCATCAGGTGGCTGTGGCGCTCAGCCCGCAGGCGGCAGCCCGGGACATCTCCATTCAAATCAAGGGCCAGATGCAGGTTCAGGCGGCGGAGCAGGACATGTGGGAGCTATTGCGCAACCTGATGAGCAACGCCGTGCGCTATGGCCGGCAGGGCGGCTGGGTATTGGTGGAAATGGATGGAAAATGCCTGAAGGTCTCCGACAACGGCATCGGCATCGCGCCTGAACACCAGCCGCGCATCTACGAAAAGTTCTATCGCGTGGACAGCGCCCGTGCGCGGGAATCCGGCGGCTCCGGCCTGGGGCTGGCCATCGTGGCCAGCATTACCAACCGTTACAACGCCGCTCTTTCCATGGACAGCAAGCCTGGCGAGGGCACCTGCTTCACCGTGCAATTTGTAAGGGATTTGTAAGGAAAGCACACAATGCTTTTTTTGCGTTTTTTACCTGTGTATACTGATGATATGTGAAGGAGGTGAGCGCGTGAAACGTGGCTGGCTGGCCTTGCTATGCGCTGTGGTCTTGCTTGGCTGTCAAGTGCGCGCCCTTGCAACAGACCCTGTCGCCATGGCCTGGCGCCTGGCGGCCTTGTATGTGCCCGGTTCCGCGCTGCCTGAGGATATGGAGGAAGGCCCGGAGGGGATGACCTTTACTTTTCTGGATCAGCGCAAGGCCCATCGCTATGAGGTCATGATCTCCCCGGATGGCAAAGCCTTTCGCCAGCTGACGCTTGACGCCTATGAAAAGCAGGGCGCGCCGCAGCAGCTGCTGAGCGCCGCCAGCCTGCGGACCTCATTGCTGCAGATGAATTCCGGGCTGATGATTGAGGGGATATTCGCTTCCAGGCTGAATGGCGCCAATACGCTGACGGCGGTATATACTGATCCCTTGCGCGGCTATTTTTACCGGGATGTGTGCAATGCCGCCGATGGAGAGACCATTCACCGCGTGATGAAACCACTTTATGATACCATGGAAGGCATCCTGCCATATGAACAGGTGCGCGAGGCGGTGCTGGCCTATCTGCCCGGAGGGGTGATGCTGGACATCAGTCTGGAGAAGCTGGGCGCGGGCATGCTGTACCTTCTTAAGGTGTTTTCAAACGGTGAGGAGCATTATCTGATCATGGACGCTGCCGGCGGACAGCTTATCTCCAGCAACGCGCAGCTCAGCGACCTGAGTGAGCTTGGCGACACGCCGGAAGCCATCGCCGGTTCAACCCCGGCCGCGCGTCCCGCGGCAACCGATGCGTCTGCTGCCAACACATCTGCCCCTCCGCCTTCAACCCCGGCTGCCGCTCCGCCCGCAACGCAGACACCTGCGCCGGCGGCGACACCAACGCCCACCCCCGATGATGATGACGATGATGACGATGATGATAATGATTGGGTCGATTGGGATGACTGGGACAACTGGGATGATTGGGATGATTGACAGATAGAACCTTTCGAAACAGATCCGGGCTGCCGCGTGATCGCGGCAGTTTTTGTGAATGATCGGCTTTGATTTTATTATGTTTGCGGGCCTTGCGGGCAATTGTAAGGGATGTGTGAGGAAAGCGCTCAAAAGGTTTCATTGTCCGTCTGCCCTGTGTAACTTAATGCCAGAGCTTGCAGGACGAGCAAGCCAGGAAGGAGAGAGATTATGAAAAAACTGGTATCACTTTTGATCGCGCTGGCCATGCTGGTCAGCACCAGCCTGGCCGCGCTGGCGGGCGCCCCCAGGGAAGCAGTGGCGGAGGCTGCGAAGTATGTGCCTTCGGATGCCCAACTGACATCGACCGGCGAGGATGCCAACACCCTGGAAATGACCTTTAAGGACAGCAAGGACAATCAGTACAGGGTTTATCTGAGCAAGTCGCCGCTGCTGGTCATGCGGGTCAACATGAAGTCAGCTGATGAGGCTGGCGGCAAGCAAATCGGCCTGGAAGAGTCGGCTGTGCGTGCCCTGGTTGCGCAGGCCTTCCCCGGCAGCCTTGTGTCCAGCGTCTTTGTGGAGGCCAAGGGCAAGGAAGAGCTCTACTTTGTGGCGCTATTTGAGCGCGAGGGACAGTTTTACAAGGCTCGCTTCAATGCGGCCAACGGCAGAATGACGCACTATGTCATGCGCGGTGTGCCGCAAATGGAGCAGATGCCGGGTGTTGTCATCAAAACTGTCCAGGCCATGCAGCTGGCGCTGGAATACGCCAGAGGCGGTGTGGTTACCGACATCCAGCTGGGCCGCGCCGGGACAGGCGCCCAGTACCTCGTACAAGTACGCAATCAGGATAAGGTGTATGCCGTTCTTCTCAGCGCGGTGGATGGTTCCCTGGTGCAAATGCGCGTGAAGGACAGTACCTTGATGGATGCCCCTCAGCTTGGCGCCGCGCTGCCGCCCTCTGTGGTCATTCCCGGACAGTGGGACGCGGACTGGGGCGATGATGATTGGTATGATGATTTCGACAACGATGATGATGACGGATGGGACGACGACTGGGATGACTGGGACGATGATGACGACGATGACGATGATGACAAAGACATAGACGATGATGATGATGACAACGACGACGATGACGACGATGACGACGATGACGACGATGACGACGATGACGACGATGACGACGACGATGACGATGATGATGACGACTAAGTGAACCGCTAAAAGCAGGAAGCCCGGCTGTCTGGCCGGGCTTCCTGCTTTTGTCCTGGTGAGGTTTAATGCCTTGCGGCGAGTTTGCGCTGGATCAGCTTGACGACTTCCACAATCGGAATGACCAGCACAGCCAGCAGCATGGAGATGCCGAATTCCTGGAAGCTGATGTGCTCAAACTTGAAGGCGTCTCGCAGGAAGGGTACATAAATGACCGCTGCTGTCAGCAGGAAGGAGACCAGCATCGCCAGATACAGGTACTTGTTATGGGTTTTCAGGGAAAAGATGGAATTGCGCATGGAGCGCATGTTGAGCGAATGGAAGACCTCTGCCATGGACATGGTCAAAAAGGCCATTGTGACGCCATCGTGCGACAGCCCCTGGCTTACGGGCACAAACTCCCATACACCGGCTTCATATTTGTGGCCGATAAAGTAGGCGGCCAGCGTCAGCAGGGATACCATGATACCCTGATAAAGCGCGTCCGTTCCCAACCCGCCGGCGAACACTCCTTCATTTTTGTCGCGCGGCGCGCGCGTCATGATATCCTTGTCCGGCGCTTCGAAGCCCAGGGCCAGGGCCGGGAAGGTGTCTGTGATGACGTTGATCCACAGCAGGTGGATGGGCTCCAGAATGATGAAGCCCACCATGGTTGCCACAAAGATGGACATCACCTCGGAAAGGTTGGATGACAGGAGAAACTGGATGGCCTTGCGGATGTTGTCATAAATGCGCCGGCCTTCCTCCACCGCATGGACAATGGTGGCGAAATTGTCGTCTGCCAGCACCATGTCCGCCACGTTCTTGGTCACGTCCGTGCCGGTGATGCCCATGCCCACGCCGATATCCGCCTTTTTGATGCTGGGCGCGTCATTGACGCCGTCGCCGGTCATCGCGGTGACCTTGCCGTTTTCCTGCCAGGCGGTGACAATGCGCACCTTGTGCTCGGGCTGCACGCGCGCGTACACGGAGTAATTGCCGATGGTCTGCCTGAGCTCCTCGTCGCTCATCTGGTTAAGCTGGCTGCCTGTGATGGCCTGATCGTCTGAGGTCACGATCTTCAGCTGCCTGGCGATGGCAAGCGCGGTGTCCCTGTGGTCGCCGGTGATCATGATGGGACGGATGCCGGCGAGCTTGCACTCCTCCATCGCGGGGATGACCTCGGGACGCACGGGATCCAGCATGCCAACCAGGCCGATAAAGGTCAGCCCCTTTTCCAGGGTCTCGGGTTTTTGATCCTCAGGCATGCCGCGCCAGTCGCGGGTTGCAGCGGCCAGGACGCGCAGCGCCTGGTTGGCCATGGCGGTGTTCTGCGTCAGGATCTCCTGGCGTTTACTGTCGTTGAGCAGCTGCACCTTGCTGCCGTCCCGCCAGGTAAAGCAGCGGTTGAGCAGTTCATCCGGCGCGCCCTTTGTGAACTGGGTCAGCTGGCCATCCGGCCCCTTGACGATGGTACTCATCAGCTTGCGCATGGAATCAAAGGGCGCTTCGCCCACGCGGGGATATTCTTCCTTGAGGGCAGGCTTTGGCATGCCAAGCTCGGCGGCGTAGGCCACCAGCGCGTTTTCAGTGGGCTCGCCGACCGCCTGCCCATTCTCCCATTCTGAGTCCGAGGCCAGGGCCATGGCGCGGGCCAGCAGCGCTTTGTCATGGGTGTATTCCGCCACCACGGTCATTTTGTTCTGGGTCAGGGTGCCGGTCTTGTCAGAGCAGATGATCTGGGTGGAGCCCAGGGTCTCCACGGCGGTCAGCCGGCGGATGATGGCGTTGCGGCGGCTCATGTTAGTGACGCCCACGCTGAGCACGATGGTGACCACCGTGGCCAGCCCCTCAGGAATGGCGGCCACCGCCAGGGAAACCGCGATCATGAATGTGCGCAGGATGATGTCCAGGTGAAAGTCTCCGGTGCGGATGATGCTGAAAACAAAGATAAACGCGCAAATGGCCAGCACCAGATAGGTCAGCACCTTGCTCAGCTGCGCCAGCTTGATCTGCAGCGGCGTCTGTCCCTCCACCGTCTGTGTGATGGCATCGGCGATCATGCCCATCTGGGTGTCCATGCCGGTGGCGACCACCACCGCCCGGCTGCGGCCATAGACCACGGTGGAGCCCATATAGCACATGTTCCTGCGGTCGCCCAGGGTGATGTCTCCCTCCGCGGGCGCGGTCAGCGCATTGGTTTCCTTGTTGACCGGCACCGATTCGCCTGTCAGCGCGGCCTCCTCGATTTGCAGGTTCGCGCTTTCGATGATGCGGCAGTCAGCCGGTATGGCTGTGCCGGCGTCCAGCAGTACGATGTCGCCGACCACCAGGTCCTGCGAGGGTACCTGGGTCACATGACCGTCGCGCAGCACGCTGGAGGTGGCCGCAGACATGGTCTGCAGGGCTTCAATCGCCTTTTCGGCCTTGCTTTCCTGGTAGACGCCCAGAATGGCGTTGAGCAGCACCACGATCATGATGATGATGACATCCGTCAGGCCTTCCCCCTCGGGGGAGAGCATGTTGGTGACGCCCGACACCAGGGCTGCCGCCATCAAAATCAACAGCATCGGGTCCTTGAGCTGCTGGAAAAAGCGATGAAGCAGCGTTTCTTTTTCTGCCTCTTTAAGCTTGTTCTTGCCGTTTGTTTCCAGCCGCCTTTGGGCCTCAACGGCGCTCAGTCCCGCCACGGTGCTGTGTGTGTGCGTCAGTACGCTCTCAATGGGTTCCAGGTATGCCTTCATGTTACCTGCCTTCCTGTCCGGTACGCCGGGCTGCCAAGGGTATGTGCTTGCATGTGAAAAAACCACACGAGGTGTATCATAAAGAATTACCTTTATGGCTGTCAATCAATCAACGGCACAATTTTTGGATTTTACCAGCGGCTGCTCTTCTGTGTGCCCACCCGCATAAAACAGGAACAATTGTTCCGTTTTAGCGCCCGGGATGCTTGTGCCTGTACGCGGCCTTTGGTATACTGCCATCAACTGGAGGAACAGCGCATGAATGTGGATCAACTGATAGACAGCCTCAGGGAGGACCGGGATTTTCTCTCCTGCGTCAGCAACTGGCAGGTGCTTCCGGCGCGCGAGGCAAGCTATGCCGCCTGGCCGGTGGGCGTGCAGGAAAAGCTCATCCGGGCGCTGGGCGCGCGGGGCATCGCCCGGCTGTATACGCATCAGGCCGCCGCGGTGGACAAGGCGCTGCGCCGGGAGGATGTCTGCGTGGTCACGCCGACCGCCTCAGGCAAGACCCTGTGTTACAATGTGCCCATTCTCAGCGAAATACTGCGCAATGATGATGCGCGCGCGCTGTACCTTTTTCCCACCAAGGCGCTCTCCCAGGATCAGGTGGCGGAGCTGTATGAGCTGATCACCCAGATGGATGTGGATATCAAAACCTATACCTACGACGGGGACACCCCGGCCGCGGCGCGCAAGGCCATCCGCCAGGCCGGACATGTGGTGGTCACCAACCCGGACATGCTCCACTCCAACATTCTTCCTCACCATACCAAGTGGGTCAAATTGTTTGAGAACCTGCGCTTCATTGTCATTGATGAGATCCACACATACCGCGGCATCTTTGGCGCCAACTTGGCCAACGTGCTGCGGCGCCTGATGCGGCTGTGCCGTTTTTATGGCAGTGACCCTCAGTTTATCCTGTGCAGCGCCACCATCGCCAACCCGGGTGAGCTGGCCGCGCAGCTGATCGGGCGCCCGGTCAGCCTGGTGGATCGGTCCGGCGCGCCCATGGGTGAAAAACACATCATATTTTACAACCCGCCAGTGGTCAACCGGCAGCTGGGCATCCGAAAAAGCGCGCTGAGCCAGACCCGGATGCTGGCGCTGATGCTGCTGAAGAACCAGGTGCCTTCCATCGTCTTTGCCAAAAGCCGCGTGCAGGTGGAGGTGCTGACCAAAGCGCTCAAGGAGGAGCGCAGCGACGCGCTGGGCCGCTCCGGCACCGTGCGTGGCTACCGGGGCGGCTACCTGCCTCAGGAACGGCGGGAGATCGAGCGCGGCTTGCGTTCCGGCCAGGTCAATATGGTGGTTACCACCAACGCGCTGGAACTGGGCATTGACATCGGCTCCCTGGATGCCTGCCTGCTGTGCGGCTATCCGGGCACCATCGCCAGCACCTGGCAGCAGGCCGGGCGCGCCGGACGGCGCATGGGCCGCAGCCTGACCATTCTGGTCGCCTCCAGTGCGCCGATTGACCAGTACCTCATCACCCACCCTGAGTACTTCTTTGCCCAGTCGCCGGAAAATGCCCTGACCAACCCGGACAACCTGTACGTGCTGCTCAACCACTTCAAATGCGCGGCCTATGAGCTGCCCTTCAAGCAGGAGGAGGATTTCGGCAACGCGCCGGGCAGCGAGAGCCTCAAGCAGTACCTGCAGGAAGCAGGCATCGTGCGCAGGGTTGGCGACAGCTATTTCTGGTCGGCGGAGGATTTTCCCGCCAGCGAGATCAGCCTGCGCACCGCGATGACGGAAAACTTCCTGATCATGGACATCACCGACCCGGCCCGGGTGCGCATGGTGGGGGAGATGGACCGTTTCACAGTGCCCATGCTGCTGCACGAGAACGCCATTTACCTGCATGAGGGCACCCAGTACCAGGTGGAGAAGCTGGATTTTGACGCCTGCAAGGCTTTCATCCGCCGCGTCAGCGTGGATTACTATACAGATGCCGACCTCAACGTCAGCCTGAGCCTGCTGGACATCGCTCAGCAGGCCCCGCACGCGGCACATGGTGAGATCAAGGTGACCTCACTGGTCAAGATTTTCAAGAAAATGAAGTTTGACACCGGCGAGTCCCTGGGCTACGGTCCTGTGCGCCTGCCGGAAACCGATATGCACACCGCCGCCATGTGGCTGACCCTGCCGGAGGAGCTCAGCGTCGGTTTCAGCAATGACGCGTTGCAAAACGGCATGCTGGGCGTCGCCAACCTGCTGCGCATCGTCTGCCCGCTGTACCTGATGTGTTCCCCGCGCGACCTGGCGGTCACATACCAGGTCAAGTGCCCCTTTACCGATCTGCCCACCCTGATTGTCTACGACAATTGCCCCGGCGGCATCGGGCTGAGCGAGAAGGCCTTTTTGATGCGCAGGATGCTCCTGAGCCACGCGCTGAACCTGGCGCGCGCCTGCAAATGTGATGCAGGCTGCCCCTCCTGTACGGGGCCGGTCAACCAGATCGGCACGCGGGGGAAGGCGACAGCCATCCGCTTGCTGGAGGGGCTGACAGCGCTGCTGGCCCGGACGCAGGAGGCTTAGGCGTGCCGCCGCTTGCGCCGTATTCCCGGCAGCTGGACTATTCCTATGCCCCGGGGCTGTACCCGGCGATGCAGGCGCTGACGCATCAGCCGGGCCTGGTCAGCCGTGTATTGGTGCACAGCAGGCTGGCGGGCGAAGGCGCCGATGCCCTGCTGGCCGCCTGCAGCCGCCTGGGCATCCGCACGGAGACGGCGGACAGGGCGCTGCGCCGCCTGTCCGGCAAGGACAACTGCTATGCGGCCGCGGTCTTTCGCAAGGCGGCGAGCGACCTTGATGCGCGCGGTAACCACCTGGTGCTGGTCAATCCCATGGACGCGGGCAACCTGGGCGCCATCCTGCGCACCGCCCTGGGGCTGGGCTATACGGATATTGCCCTGGTGCGCCCCTGCGCGGACCCCTATGATCCCCAGGCGGTGCGCGCCAGCATGGGCGCGCTGTTTCAGTTGCGTCTGGTTGAATACGATTCCTTTCCTGACTACCAAAGAGCGCAGGGAGAGCGTCAGATCTATCCCTTTTTGCTTTCAGCGGATGCCCGGCCCCTGTCAGAGACGGCGCGGCAGCAAAAAAGCCCCCACAGCCTGGTCTTTGGCAACGAGGGCAGCGGCCTGCCCGCGGAGTTTGAGCGGCTGGGCCAGCCTGTCATGATTGAGCAATCCGCGGCAATCGATTCCTACAACCTGGCCATTGCCGCGGCGATCGGAATGTATGCGTTTAAGACAAATTAAGACGCAGGGGGTCTTTGCCCGGCATGCCCGCCTTGCGCGGGTATTGTTTTGGTGTCGCGGAGATTTTATGGATGATCTGGACATAATGGCTTCTGCCCGGGATGCCCAGGTCCACCAGCGCGCCCATCCGGCCGCCCAGCAGCCGCGCTGCATGACGCCCATCTTCCAGTTCCCCATGCACCGCGGGCCCCTTCCAGCACAGCGCCTGCCCGCCCGGGCGCACAAAGGGCAAAAGATATTCAGCCAGCACGTTCAGCGGCGCCACCGCGCGCGCCACCGCATAATCAAAGGCCTCCCGGCAGGGGGGCAGGGCCAGCTCCTCCGCCCGCCCGCACAGTATGCGGACGCCGGGCAGCTTAAGCGTGTCAATCACGGTCTGCAAAAAGGCGCAGCGCTTTTGCCGGCTGTCCAGCAGGGTGACCTGCAAGTCGGGGCGCGCGATGGCCAGCGGCAGGCCGGGAAAGCCGGCGCCGCTGCCCACATCCACCAGGGAGGCGCCGGGTGAAATCAGGTCCCGGCGCAACACCAGCAGGCTGTCGGCATAATGCCGCAGCGTCATTTCCTCCTCCGGCACCGTGGTCAGATCCATGACCTTGTTGTGCTGTAGCAGCAGCCGGTGAAAGGCGCTCAGGCGGGCGGACTGCTGCTCGTCCAGTGTCAGTCCCAGGCTGGCCAGCATACTCAGGTCAAGCATGCCGGCGCGCCTCCTTTTCCATCCTGATGTTCAGTAGCGCCAGGATCAATTGCTCCAGGCTGCCCTCCTCAGCAAGCTGTCCGCTTTTGACCAGGTATTCCTGGCGGATACACAGCTGATAGGCTTTTTGAAGCTCCTGCACCTGGTAGGCCTGCGCGGATTGGGCCAGGCGCCGCACGACAAAGGGCGGCACCCCCAGCCCGGACGCGATGTCAGCCTGGGGCAGCCGCTGCTGCGTCATCAGGCGCGTCAGCAGCAGCTGGCGGTAATGCCGCTGCAGCAGGGCCAGCAGCATCAGGCGCTGCTCGCCGCCCTTGAGCATCTCGTGCATCAGCGGCAGCGCCTGGCCGGCCTGGCCGGCAGCGACCTTGTCAGACAGGTCGAACACCCTGTACTCTATATTCTTTGTGGCAATGGCATCAATGTCCTGCGCTGTGACGGTCTGGCGTTCCTGCGCATAGGCGGCAAGCTTGGCCACCTCCTGTTTGAGGGTCATCAGCTCCCTGCCGCAGGCGAAGACAAGCTGTTCGGCGGTGCGCCGTTCGATTCGCAGGCCCTCGGTCTTGAACTCCCGCGCGATCCACTTGATCAGCCGTTCCTGGTCAAGCTGGTCAAAGCTGACAATACCGCCTTTTTCCCTGATTTTCTTATATAGCCTGCGCGCGCCGTTGACCTTGCCGCGCACAAAGAAGACCAGGCAGACGCTGTCCGGCAGGCGGTCCATGTAGGGGGTCAGCTGATCCCCCCGGCGCGCAGGCGCTTCATCCTCGGGCTCTTCCTCACTCTGGCTGTCAGCGCCGGCCTTGGCCTTGCCCAAAAGATGCTGGCTGTCGCGCACAATGACCAGCCGGCGCTCCTCCATGATGGGCAGCGTTTCACACACCGCGATCAGCTCGCTGTCAGGCGGGTTGGTCAGTACGCTCTCATTCATCAGGGCCATGGGCCCTTTGAGCAGACCCCGGCGCAGGGCCAGCAGCGCGCTTTCCTTGCCATACTCCTCTTCGCCCTCAAACAGGTAGAGCTTTTGGAGCTTGCCTGTTTTAAGCTGGTCATAGAACTCCTGGTAATCCACTTAATCCCTCCCCGGCAGGTAGGTGGACAGCCGCGGGCTGCCCGCCTGGTCAAAGACCAGTGTGATGGCGCCCGCCTGTCCGGTCAAAAAGACCCTGGCGCCCATCGCTTCCAGGCGCTGCGTTGCCGCCTGATAGCGCTGCGGGCGCAGGCCGGATGCGGTGATCAGGGCGATCTGCGGACAGACCATTCCCAGCGCGGCCGGGCTGTTGTCATCCCGTGACCCGTGATGGGGCACTTTCAACACCTGGGCGCCGGTATAGGCATACGGCGCATAATCGGGATGCAGGTCGCCCGTGGTCAGCAGGCTGGTGCCATTCAATTCCCAGTATATCACCAATGAGCTGCGGTTGGGGTTCATCCCGGGATACAGCCCGTTCTCATAGGGCCACAGCACACGGCCTGTGACGCGGCCCTCCTGAAGCGCCTGGCCCCGGGCCAGGGTGTTCACGGAGATGCCGGCCGCCTGCGCCTGAAGCACGGTTTGCAGGCTTTCATCAGAGATTGCCGTGTCCCGGGCGCCGTCCGGCAGCAGGATCTCGCCGATCCTGATGCCGGCTTCCAGCAGCTGCCTGAGCCCGCCCGCATGGTCATTGTGCAGGTGGGTCAGGATCAGCCGGTCAACATCGCGCCCCTCGCTGAGCAGATAGCTGGCCAGGTCGCCGCCGTGCTTGCCCGCGTCGATCACCCAGGTGTACTCCCCGTCCAGCAGCAGCGCGCAGTCGGAATCCCCGGTGCTCAGCTGAACGTATGTGAGCGGCTGGGGCGTTTTGATGACGGGAAGCGCCACCAGCGCCGCGGCCAGCAGACCGGACAAAATCTGTCGCGGCTTCCTGCGCAGGGCGCTGTAGCGAGACAGCAGCCACAGCAGAGCGTAATAGGGGAGAAACCAGGCAGCAGGCAGGGCGTGCAACCGCACTTGCGCAAGCGGCGCACTGGCCGCCAGGGAGACGCCTGTCTGGTAGGCGCCGGAGATCAGACCGGTCGGCAGGGCCAGCCAGCGCGCCAGGGGCAGCCATAGATAGGAGAGAAGCAATCCGGCCGCAAACAGGCCCATGACCAGGCCGATGCCCGCGATGGCCACCGGGCTGATGACAAGCCCGATCAGGGAGACCCGGTGAAAGGCGTTGGCCAGCGGCACCAGCGTCATCAAGCTGGCGGACAGCGTCACAAAATAGGCTTGCAGCGCTTTTTGCGCCGGAGCGGGCAGGCGCTTGAACCAGGCCTTGCCTTCAACCCGGGACTGGAGGCGGTCGCCCAGCGTAATGATGCCAAAAGCAGCCAAAAAGGACAGTTGAAAGCCCAGGTTGAACAGATCCAGCGGTCGGAACAGCAGGATCAGCAGCATGGCGGCGGCCAGGCTGGTCAGCGGGTCCACCCTGCGCCGCAGCGCCTTGCCGGAGAGCAGCAGCATGGTCAGGATGGAGGCGCGCACGATGGAGGCGCTGAAGTCCAGCAGCCGGCAGTAGGCCAGCAGCATTCCGCCCAGGAGGATGGCCAGCGCCCTGGGCGAAGGTGAAAAACGCCGCAGGACCGCCATCACGCCCGCTGCCAGGAAACCGACATGCAGGCCTGACACCGCCAGAATATGGGCGATGCCGGCCGTGCGGAAGTCAGTGGTGATTTCCTCCGCCAGGCTGTCGCGCACGCCCAGCAGCAGGGCCTTGGCCAGCGCGCCGTGCTCAGCGCCGAACAGGGTGTCCAGGCGCTCAGCCAGCGAGGTCCTCACGCGCAGCCAGAAGCTTTGCGGCCGGGTCAGGACAGGATCGGTAAAGACCAATTCCTTCGCCCCGGACAGGCCGGCCGGGATGCCCTGCTGCAACAGGTAGTCCTTAAAATCAAAGCCATAGGGGTTGACGCGGCCTTGAGGATGATACAGCCGCGCGGAAAAGCTCAGCCTCTGCCCGTCCTGGGGCAGCGGCTCATCCGCCTGGGCGTAATAGGTCCAATAGGCCTTGGGCAGGAAAGCTGTCTGCCCGTTTTCATCGGCCAGCCGCACATCGCCCAGCAGGCTTTTGATGCGCAGGCCATCCTCGCTCCAGGCGGTCTGGCCGATGACCCGCGCATGAACCCTGTAATCACCCTCCGCCGGCAAGGGCGGATGAGCTGCCAGACCGCCCAGCAGCGCGCCCATGAAAAGGAAACACAGGATCCCGGAGACGGCGCGCAGAGCCGGCCGGGCGCGCAGCAGCAGGGCAGCGGCTCCCCCCAGCAAAATACCGGCAAGCGCGAGCCAGGGGGTAAACTCAGCGGGCCAGGCGCCCAGCGGGATGCCGGCCGCGTAAGCGGCTGCCAGGCAGACCAGGGGCCGCTGCGCGAAAAAAGCCCGTGGGTTCACAGCCTGTTCCGCCGCTGGCCGAACGGATTGCCGGGGATGAGGTTTTTATTGCCTGGTGCGGTCCGCCGCATTGTTTTCCTCCTTGAGCAGCAGCCTTGCGCTGAGGACAAACAGGCCCGCACACAGCAGCATCATGCCAAAGCCGGGCGCCGCCTCTTTGTGGTTCATGACCAGGATGGAAAAATTGTACATCGCGTGAAAGAGGATGGGCAGCAGCAGGCTGTCGTGCCTGGCCATCAGACGGTGCGCGAACAGCGCGAAAATGATTAGCGTCGGGATGCCGATCAGGTTGAAGTGCATCAGTGCAAACAGTAGGCTGCTGATAAGCGCTGCGGCGCGGCGGTTAAGCCGGGCGCCCAGCAATTCCGGCAGCGCCAGACGGAACATCATTTCCTCGCACACAGCGGTCACGCCGCCGATGGTCAGCGCCGCGACAGCCAGTTCTGTCAGGTTGGCCGGCATGATGACATCTGGCAGGGAAAGCTTTAACCCCAGGCTGGTGAGCAGGATATAAAACAGCGCGCCAATCAGCGAGCCGGCCAGGGTATAGGACACCGCGGACACCATGGTCAGCCCCAGGTAGTAAGGGTCGGCCCTGCCCAGGCGTTCCTTCAGCTGTGCGGCGGTGAATCCGCGCAGCCGCAGAAGCATCAGGGCGGGAAAGCCAAACAGCAGCGCCTCCTGTACGGCGGCGAGCAGGCAGGCAATAACAAAGGAGGGCTGGCTGACCAACAGCCAGCGCGGCAGGAACCACCCGGCGGCGGCGCTGAGGAGGGCGCCGCCCAGCAGGAGAACGCTCCGCCTATTCAAGGGTATACACGCCGCCGATGCGGTCGCGCCAGGCCATGTCCAGACGGATGTCGGTCCCGGGGCGCACCCCGCGCAAGCTCAGCTGCTCGGAGACCGTTTGCAGGGCCAGTTCCGGGGTGTTGTTGTCATGGCTCAAATGCCCCAGCACCGCGTGCTGCACGCCGGTTTCCACCAGTTCCAGCAGGGTCCGGGCGCAGTCCTGGTTGCTCAGATGGCCGTTGCCGCCCAGGATGCGCTGCTTGAGGTGTTCAGGATACAGGGCGTTGTGCAGCAGCATGTCCGGGTCGTGGTTGCTCTCCAGCAGGATCAGGTCCGCGCCGCTGAGCCCCCTGAGCACCTTCCTGGGCACCCTGCCCATATCGGTCGCCACCGCGACGCTTCGGCTGCCGGCGTACAGACGGAAAGCCACCGGATCCACCGTGTCATGGGGGATGGGGATGGTTTGGATGCCGATGTCGCCGATATAAAACTCCTCACCGCTGTTGAACACGCGCATCAGACCGGGCGGCACCTGACCTACCAGCCGCCGCATGGCGTCGGTCTGCCAGGCGGCCTGCGTTGCATAGACCGGGATGCGGTATTTCCGGCTGAGCACGCCCGCCCCGCGGACATGGTCGGCATGCTCATGGCTGATCACAATGGCGCTGATGGTTTCCGGCAGCACCTCAAGCTGGGCCAGGCGCTTGCTGACGCCCTGCCCGGACAGGCCGGCGTCCACCAGCACCCGGGTGTTGCCTGCGGCGATGTAGGTCGCATTTCCGTTGGAACCGCTGTTGAGCGAGCAAAATTCTATCTTCATCAAACTTCCGATCAGTGCATTCTGGCGCCTGCGCGCCATGAGCACATTATAGGCGTCGTTTGCCGCCTTGACAAGCAAGGCGGGACCAGTAAACCGTTTCAGCCGTCCTGGCACAGGGATTGACTTTCGCTTAAGTTATACTAAGGAATCGCTGATTTAAGCGACTGCAGCCTGTTTACACTAATAATGCACCAACGATCATTGCGAAGTAGATGAAGCCGCTATACATAATGTCGAGTTTGTCAAGTTCATCAAGTAGATAGTTCATAAAGCAAGATAAAGCAAGAAGACAAAACCCCTCCGCCCCCGTTGCGGGGCATCTCCTGTGAAAAAAGAAAGGTTTGAGCGCCTCGGCGGCCCGTGGTAAAATGTGGCCAGGTACCGGAAGGCAGGCCCATGCCGGCATAGTTTTTTTTCGATATATCAATATGAGGATCGGAGGCAAACCGCCATGAAGAGGATCGGGTCAGGCAGCAATCAGGTTCATCAATCATTTCAGGTTCATCAGCCATTTTCGTTGAAGGATAAACTAAAGAGAACAGTGGCTTTGGGTTTGACAGGATTAGCGTTGTCGGGGCCGATGACAGGTGAAGTGAGAGGAGAACAAAACCCGATGAATCCGCCAACGACAACGACAGAAAAAGGAGAAATGCCAAGTCAAGAAACGGAATTGGTGTCTGAAGAAGAAAAAAAACAATTAAGAAAAATGATTATGGATTTTGAAGGGGTCAAAAGTGAGGATTTACCTTATGAAACGATCAGAAAATTGATGGTGGAAAATGAAGACCGCAAGTATGGGGATTACCGACAACAGTTAAGAGAGGCAGGCTGTGAGGATGAAGACAGAATTGCGATTTGTGCCAAGTGGATGTATGCGGTGGATAATTACGAAAAGGGAGTGATGAAAAACAGCAAGGCGGATGAAAAATATCGTTATATAAAGACTTATATCAATAATGAACAAATAATCAATTATGCCTTGACGGGAGAAGGATTGAACGTGTATTGTGACAAAGAAGGCAAGCCAAGATTTTTGTTGGTGCATACCGATAAAAGAAATGAAAAAGCCTTTAGAGCGGCGATAGAGTGGTATGAAAAACACGGGGCGGAAAATGTGGTGGAAGTGCTAAGTGATAACGGTTTTTGTGTTTGGTTTCCATGTTTGTTTCATGAAGATATTGGTTTTGGAGCGGCAACGTTTGATTCTAGTACGGGGGTGATCAATCAGAATGCTGACGAAGCTTCGATTAAAAAATTTAAAGATGAGGGGTTAAAAAATGGGATTGTAGGGATTTTGGGGGTGGAAAGTATGGGCATCGGTCATGGGCAGATGATGGATAGTTTGGTGGGAGATGATTTGTTTGAGTTTACCTTTAGCGGGGCTGACTTGGAAATAGTTAAATCATTGATGATGGGATATAACTGTGAATACCTTTTTAAAAAGGATGGAGATAAAGTGTATAAGATTATTAGTGACGATCTTTTGGGGATGGCAGAGAGCTTTGCTCAACGATTTGGAGAAACTTTGGATGATCCGTATATGATTAGACAGTTGGAGATGATGACTTTGGGGGGATTGAGTGAGCCGTTGGGTGCGGATAATTGGGAATTTGCCAGGGAGGCGATTGAGGGATTGAAGAAGTGACCCGGTGTTCTCCTGCCGCGGCGGAAGCCGCCTCCGGCAGGGGCGGGGACAGCTTCCTTTTTCTTTCATGTGTTGAGCACTGAACACTGAATCAGTCCGCACAGGGCCATTATTGCTGGCTGTTTCACGGCGCCCTTCCAGAGTCGTCTAATGTCAGGCGCCAATCCTTTTGAGAATTTCCACGATATCAACTGGTTGCAATGTCCCTATCCGGCGGCGCATATCTTTCTCTGTCAAGTTAATCTGTTTGGTCAGACGCACAGTAGATGGCACATCAAGCCCCGCTGATTTCCACATCACTAATTCATACTCACCCCAGATATTTCTTGGTTCTGATTTTGTAATTTTGAAGGCGATAATGACTGCTTTATTAGCGCTGGTAATTAGTACAGGCCTGTCCTGAACGGTTGGCTCATCTTCATATCTGACGGCAGCATACCATATCTCCCATGGTTTCACGTTCATTAGTCAATCCCAGTCGTCAGCACTTCCAGGAAGCACCGCATTTCCTTCCTCATCCCGTCCGGGTGTGATAACTTCAATTCTTTGCAGCGCATCCTCAAAAGAATCAAGCGGTATTATCGAATCAAAATAAGACCTTATTGCCGGGATTGGTATCACTTCATTTGTTTTGGATTGTGCCCATGGCGTTCCGGCTTGATGTGTCATGTGAATAAGTTTAGATGTGGAGAATTTGTCATATTTGCGGGCAACATCTAACAACAGAGCAAACTCATCCTGCGTGAGGGTATCCGGATCGAATGGTTCTTCAGCAGGAATACCGCCGTTTCCATATTTCTTGTATTTTCTGTATATTTCCGGAACCACCGGGCCAAGCTGCCACGCGTACATCTCGTTCTCAAACAGCAGTTTTCCATATCTGGCAAGATGACATCCTTGCGCAAAATAAAGAAGTTTCTGCAGACGAAGGTGAGATACCTGGTCTCCTATTTCATTGTCAGCCTGCTGCTGACCAAGCGTGATAAAGAAACTTGCTACATCTTCTACTCTTGCCACACCATCACCTCCTTTTCGGTTGTTGCAATTCACCACATTTAACATCTTTCATACGCAGTATAAACTATATTTGTTACAGATCTATGAATTTCTTGCGCCAACCAACTTAAATTTTCTCCTGGATTCTTAGATTCGGGATCGACTTCTGTTTAAGTTGGTGCTTGATTTTTTATGCCGTCTGCATTACAATCGGCACATAATAAAGTGCGAAAGCACTGAAACGGAGGGGATGTGCATGGCATACAAGATTTCGGATGCTTGCATCAGCTGCGGCTCTTGCGAAGCCGAGTGCCCGACCAACGCGATTTCGGAGGGGGATACCCAGTTCGAAATCGATGCGGATATCTGCATTGAATGTGGTGCTTGCGCTGATGTCTGTCCTGTAGACGCTATCGCCGCGGAGTAAGCAAGGTCCGCCGCGCTGCGAAAGCAGCGCTTTTTTTGTTTCTTTGTTGTATATCAGGAGAGCTGGTTTATGAAGCTGATTGTCGCGGAAAAGCCCAGCGTTGCGCGGGACATTGCCCGTGTGCTCAAGTGTTCCCGCAAAGAGGGATGGTTCGAGTCCGAGGCCTACCGGGTCACCTGGGCGCTGGGCCATCTGGTCACCCTGAAGGAACCCGATGAGATCAATGAGCGCTTCAAGAAATGGCGCAGGGAGGATTTGCCTATTCTGCCTGATGAGATCGGCACCAAGGTGATCCCCAAAACCCGCAGCCAGTACGCCGTCGTGAAGAAGCTGATGCTGGACCGGCAGACGGAATCCCTGGTGTGCGCGACGGACGCCGGCCGGGAGGGCGAACTGATCTTCCGCCTGATATATGAGCATGCCGGGTGTGCCAAGCCGGTGGAGAGGCTGTGGATCAGCTCCCTGACCGATGCCGCGATCCGCGAGGGCTTTGACGCGCTTGTGCCCTCCGCGCATTATGACGGCCTGTACCGCAGCGCGCTGTGCCGCGCGCAGGCGGACTGGCTGGTCGGCATGAACGCCAGCCGCGCTTTTACCCTGCAATACAATGCGCTGCTGTCCGTGGGGCGCGTCCAGACGCCTACCCTGGCCATCCTGGTGGAGCGTGAGAAGGAGATCCGCGAGTTTGTGCCTGTGGATTTCTATGTGCTCACAGCGGATTTCGGGGATTATCAGGGGCGCTGGTTTGATGAGCACGCGCCCGATGAGCGCACTGCCCACCGCATCATGGACAAGGCGCGCGCCCAGGCCATCCGCAAGCAGGTATCAGGGCAGCCCGCCAGGGTGACCCGGGCGCAGACACAGCCCAAGCGGGAGCTGCCCCCGCAGCTGTTTGACCTGACCAGCCTGCAGCGGGAAGCCAACCGCGCGCTGGGCTTTACCGCGGACAAGACGCTCAAGACCGCCCAGGCCCTGTATGAGGGGCGCAAGGCGCTGACCTATCCGCGCACGGACAGCCGTCACCTGCCCCGGGACATGGTGGGCCGCGTCTACAAGGCCATGGAGACCCTGCCGGCGGCCTACGCGCCCTATGTGAGCGGCCTGCCCCGCAAGAACGGCAAGCTGCCTTTTTCGACCCGTGTATACGATGATGCCAAGGTCACGGACCACCATGCCATCATCCCCACCGGCCAGCAGGTGGATCCGGACAAGTTCACTCCGGACGAGAAAGCGCTGTACGACCTGGTGGTGCGGCGCTTCCTGGCCGCTTTTTATCCGGCCTTTGAGTATGAGCAGACCACGGTTATCACCCATTGCGCGGGGCATGCCTTTCGCTCCGCCGGGCGCGTGGTGACTGCCCAGGGCTGGAAGGCGGTGACAGGGGAACCGCCCAGGGCAAAGGGGAAGGCGGAGGAGGACGAGTCGCAGGCCAGCCTGCCGCCGCTGAAGGAAGGCGATGAACGCAGGGTGGAAAAGGCCACGCTCAAGCAGGACAAGACCAAGCCGCCTGCCCCGCATACGGACGCCAGCCTGCTGCAGCGCATGGAGCGCCCGGGCATCAAGACAGAGGATGAGGAGCTTATGGAAGCCCTCAGGGAGGCCGGTCTGGGCACCCCGGCCACGCGCGCGGCCATCATTGAGCGCCTGATCCAGGTAGGGTATGCCGCGCGCAGGGGAAAGGTGATCTATGCCACCCCCAAGGGTGAGAAGCTGATCGAGGTCGTGCCGGAGGAGATCGCCTCCCCTGTGATGACCGGAAAATGGGAGCAGGCACTGGATGAAATCGCCCGTCAGCAGCGCGATCCGCAGCGCTTCATGGACGGTATCCGCAAGCTGACCGTCTTCCTGGTTGAATCGGCATTCACCAAGCCGAAGGCAGTGACGTTTGACCGGGAGGTGCGCTCCTCCCGCGGCCGTGTGCGCCCGGTGGCCAATATAAAGGTTTTGGAGGGCCTGGCCTGCCCTTTGTGCGGGCAGCAGGTGCAGGAAAGCGACCGCGCCTTCGGCTGCAGCGCCTGGAAGGCCGGCTGTGCCTTTACGCTGTGGAAGAACGCGCTCCTCCGCGTCAAAGGCCCCCTGCTCAACGAGGCCATCATCCGCTTTCTGCTGACAGATGGCCAGGCGCGCGGCAGCAGCGGGACAGTGACGCTCAGCGGGGGCCAAATGAGCTTTACGCCCAAGGGGGCGGACGGGCCGGCCCTCAGCCTGCCCATCGCCTATGTCAAAAAGGACAAGCCGGCCCCGGTCCGCAAAACAGGCGGCAAGGCCGGGTCCAAACCCAAGCCTTAGCGGTGAACATTGAAATTGACCACAAGACATGGTAGAATACGCTTTGATATACCGGGCGCAGCCCGGCAGCGGGCAGAACAATAAGCACCTTGTGCTGTGGATGGAGGACAGGATGGCAAGAGGGAAATTCGGCGGTATGGGCGGCATGGGCGGCGGCAATATGCAGCAGCTGATGCGGCAGGCCCAGAAGATGCAGGAGCAGCTGGCCAAAACCCAGGAGGAGCTGGATGAGAAGGAATACGAGGCCCAAAGCGGCGGCGGTATGGTCGCCTGCAAGATCAACGGCAAGCGCGAGCTGGTCAGCCTGACCATCAAGCCGGAGGCGGTGGATCCGGAGGATGTGGAGATGCTGGAGGACCTGGTCATGGCGGCGGTCAACGAAGCGCTGCGCCTGGGCGAGCAAGCCCGCGAGCAGGCCATGGCCTCGGTGACCGGCGGCATGGGCGGCCTGCTGTAAATGAGCCAGCAAGCAGAGCCCATCCAGCGCATGGCCGAGGAGCTGGCCAAGCTGCCCGGCATCGGGCGCAAAACCGCCCAGCGCCTGGCTTACCACCTGGCCGCGCAGCCGCTGGAGGCGGTGCGCGCCCTGGCGTTCGCGCTGGCGGAAGGCAGGGAAAGCATCCGGCTGTGCACGCGCTGCGGCAACTACACCGCAGGCGAGCTGTGCGCGGTGTGCGCTGATCCCCGCCGGCGGCAGGACATCCTGTGCGTCGTGCGTGACCCGCGCGACGTGGCCGCGATGGAGCGCATCAACGATTATCACGGGCTTTATCACGTGCTTCACGGCATCCTGTCGCCCATGGACGGCATCGGGCCGCAGGATATCCGCATCAGGGAGCTGATGGACCGCTTGAAGGGCCAGGAGGTCAGCGAGCTGATTCTGGCCACGAATCCGGACATTGAGGGCGAGGCCACCGCCGCCTATATCGCGCGCCTGGCCAAACCCCTTGGCATCCGGGTCACGCGCATCGCGCATGGCGTGCCGGTGGGCAGCGACCTGGAATACACGGACGAGGTCACCCTGTCCAAGGCCATGGAAGGCAGGCGGGAGTTGTAATGCTTCGCTTTTATTACGGCGTCATGGGATCCAGCAAAACCGCCCAGCTGCTGATGCAGCGCTACAACCTCCAGCAGCTGGGGCTGCGCGTCGCGCTGGTCAAGCCCGCGGTGGACACCCGCATCGGAGAGGGCATTGTGTATTCGCGCGTGGGCCTGCAGGCGCAGGCCGAACTGGTGCTGGAAAGCGGCCATTCCGCGCGCGAGCAGCTGCTGTGGCTGGCGGCGCGCAACGCCAGCAGCGGGTTTGAGCATGTGTTTATTGACGAGGCGCAGTTTTTAACGCCCGAGCAGGTGCAGGAGCTGGCGGACATGTCCGACCGCCTGGAGATCTATTGCTATGGCCTCAAGACCGATTTCCAGGGCAATTTCTTCCCCGGCTCAGCGGCGCTGCTGCGCCTGGCCGAGGAGATCAGGGAGGTGCCCGGCGGCCTGTGCTGGTGCGGCGCCAAGGCCACCATGAACACGCGCATTGACAGGGACGGCCGCGTCATTAAAACAGGGGAGCAGCTGCTGATCGACAACCAGCAGGATATCCGCTACATCGGCCTGTGCTACCGCCACTGGCGGCAGGGCATCAGCCATGCCTGAGGAGCTGCCGCCGTCCTGGCTGCCGGCTGCTGCGATCCTGGGGCTGCTGCTGGCGATCGTGCTTGTCCTGCTGATTGCCCTGCTGGTGCGCCAGGGGCGCGCCCGTAAGGAGGGACGGCAGCTCAGCCAGCAAAGCGAGGACACCCTGGCTGAATACATGGAACACCTTGTGCGCGATACCGAAGCGCGCCTGAGCGCGCAGACCGGCCAGCAGCAATCGGCGCTGCAGCATCAGCTTGGCGCCCAGCAGACCGGGTTCTCCGCCTGGCATGAGCGGCTGGACCAGCGCCTGGACAGCGCCCTGACCAACCAGGACAGCCGCCTGAAGCACCTGGACCAGGTGCTCAACACGCGCCTGGGCCAGCAGGACCAGACGGTTGCCCAGATGCGCGAGACGCTGTACACCTCCCTCAACCACATGCGCCAGGACAATGCCCTCAAGCTGGACGAAATGCGCAAGACCGTGGATGAGCACCTGCATACCACGCTGAGCCGCCGCCTGGGCGAGAGCTTTACCCTGGTCAACGAGCGCCTGGAGGCGGTCTATAAGGGCCTGGGCGAGATGAAGACCCTGGCCAGCGGCGTGGGTGATCTGAAAAAGGTGCTTGCCAACATCAAAACCCGCGGCACCTGGGGGGAGACCCAGCTGGCCATGCTGCTGGAGGAAGCCCTGGCGCCCGCCCAGTACGAGGTCAACTGCGCCGTGGTTCCCGGCAGCGGTGAGCGGGTGGAGTTTGCCGTCCGCCTGCCCGGACATTCGGAAGGCCAGCCGGTCTATCTGCCCATCGACGCCAAGTTTCCCCTGGAGGACTATGAGCGTCTGCAGTCCGCCCGTGACGGTGCGGACAAAGCCCTGGTGGACGCGGCGCTCAGCGCCTTGGAGCGCGCCATCAGCCGCGAGGCGGAGCGGATCGCCGGCAAGTACATCAAGCCGCCCTATACCACGGATTTCGCCATCCTCTATCTGCCGGTGGAAGGCCTGTACGCCGAGGCGCTGCGGATCAGCGGCCTGGCGGAACGCCTGCAGCGGACGCACCGGGTATCGCTGGCCGGCCCTACCACGCTGCTAGCCTTGCTCAACAGCCTTCAGATGGGGTTCCGTACCCTGGCCATCCAGCAGCGCAGCGCCGAGGTTTGGCGGCTGCTCAGCCAGGTCAGGGGGGATTTTGCCGCCTTCTCCGACATTCTGGAGAAAACCCAGAACCGCCTGCGCCAGGCCAGCGAGTCCATCGACCTGGCCAACCGGCGCACCCGCAGCATCACCCGGCGCCTGCGCGCCGTGGAGTCCATGGACGCATATGAACGCACGGCAGCTCTGCCCCCGGATGCGCAGGATTTCCAAAGCGAGCTGGATGAGGAGCCTGATGAGTCAAGTGAATGGACAGAACAAAGCTTAAAGGAGAGCAAAGATGAGTGAGAACACGCCGCGCCAGCCCATTCAGTTTACCTTTGCCCACAACAACTTCAACGTGATTGACCTGGCCAAGTCCCTGGCTTTTTATCAGGAGGCGCTGGGCCTGGTCGAAACAGGCCGCAAGGAAACGGAGCATTTTACCCTGGTGTACCTGGGCGACGGGCAGACCGGCCATGCGCTGGAGCTGACCTGGCTCAGGGACTGGGGCAAACCCGAATACGACCTGGGCGACAATGAGTTCCACCTGTGCCTGCGCGTCAACGATTTTGACGCCGCCTACAAAAAGCACAAGGAGATGGGCGTGATCTGCTATGAGAACCCGGGCATGGGCTTGTATTTCATCGCGGATCCGGATGGCTACTGGATTGAGATCGTTCCCCACCGCATGTGATACTGGTTTTAACCTTATGCATCGAATGTAAAGATCAACCTGAAAAAGCGGATGGTATCAAAGAAACCAATCCGCTTGCATCAGGTTGGATTGCTTCAGGCTGTCATGTACAGGGCGACAAACACCCCTGCCAGCAACAAAAACAGCAGCCCTGCCCACAGCAGCCCTGAATATCCGCTGCGGCGACTGTCATTTTTGGCCGACACATAGTCATAGTATGTCCGCGGCTGCTGGGCGCGGTACTTTTCGCTGCGCACCAGCGACAACACCTTCATCACGCCGAAATTGAGCATGTCAAAAATGCCGTTTCCCGCGACAAACAGCAATGCGCCTGTGCACACCAGCAGAACACCGGGCACAAAGAAAGCGTCGCTGACATCGCGCAGCTGCTCCTGCGCGTCCGTTTTTCCTAGCGTGCCGCGCAGCCACAAAAAGACCGCCGCGAAGCCTACACCTGCCAGCAGTGGGATGATGTATTGCTTGCGGCGGCCTTTGTTGCTCACAGACCCAGTTCCCTGCGGTAAGCGGCCAGCTCAGCCTGGTTGGCGCGGACGAAGTGACCGGGGGCGATTTCATGCATCTCGGGTTTATCCACGCTGTAGTCGTGCGCCAGCACGGGCTCGTACTCAATGCGCTTGCGTTGCTTTTCGAAGTGCGGGTCGGGGTAGGGGATGGCCGACAGCAAAGACTTGGTGTACGGGTGCAGCGGGTGGAGGAACAACTCCTCTGAGGGGGCCATTTCCACAATGTGCCCAAAGTACATCACGGCAATGCGGTCGGAGAAGTATTTTACCACCGACAGGTTGTGCGCAATAAACATGATGGTCAGCCCCATGCGTTTGCGCAGGTCGTTGAGCAGGTTGATGATCTGCGCCTGGATGGATACATCCAGCGCGGAAATCGGCTCATCAGCAATGATCAGGTCAGGCTCCAGAACGATGGCGCGCGCAATGCCGATGCGCTGCCGCTGGCCGCCCGAAAACTCATGCGGATAGCGGTCCGCGTGCTCGGGCACCAGGCCGACGAGATCCAGCATTTCGTAGACCTTCTCGTTGATCAAATCCTTATCCTTTACGCCACGGATGTGCAGGCCCTCCGCAATGATCTCACGCACCGTCATGCGCGGGTTGATGGATGCGATGGGATCCTGGAATATCATCTGCATCTTGGTCATGATGTTGTCGCGGGAAGCGACGCTCATCTCCACCTGATAGCGGCGCGTGCGCTCGGCCAAGGCTTCGCCGGTCAGCTTGGCTTTGTCGGCCTCATAGGCTTCGGTCAGCTCGGATTTGCGTTGATCGCGGTAGAGCATCACGCATTTGCGTTTTTCTTCCTCAGACTCAAAGGCATGCGCATGCACGCGCTCAACGTCCTGTGCGTGCTGCTGCTTGAGAACGGCAATTTCTTTGCTGCAGGCTTCATCCAGGGCTGAGGCATTGCCGGACTCCTGCTTTTTCTGTTCGCTGTAGCGGGCCTTGATGGCAGCGATTTTCTGCTCCAGCTCCTTGCGCATCTGGTAGAGCATCACCGGCGCTCCATTCTTTGTCGAGGAAATGCGCAGCCCCTGGAAGTATACGTCGCCGCCGGTGGGGTCATACAGGTTGATGATGGTGCGTCCGGTGGTGGTCTTGCCGCAGCCTGATTCGCCTACCAGGCCGAAGACTTCTCCCTTTTTAATGTAAAAGCTGACGTCGTCCACCGCTTTGTTGACATAATCGCCGGACTTGAAATACTGCCGCAGGCCATGCACGCGCAGCAACACATCGGGGTCGTCCTGCACGCCTTTGTACTCCCGGCGCTTGAGGATGGCCGTGGTGGCCACCTGCGCCAATACATAGGATAATACGATCAGCCCGATGCCGGCCACCCAGAACCAGAACATTTTGGCCGACAGCCACCAAAGGGGCACGGACATGGGGATGTCCTTGCGGCTGTCGCTGTCCGCGGTGATCTCGCGCCCGAAACCGCGCATAAAGCTGTCGAACTGTGTGCCGGACTGCACAGGCTGCAGGGCGCGCATGCGGTTGACCAGCGCGCTGTAGCTGCCGTCATAGGTCGGATCTTCAAACACTGCCCGCACGGCTGTCAGGAAGATGCCATACGACGGCGTTTTGCCATCGGGGAAAAATGCGGCCATGCCCTTGTATTGGTCACGCAGGAAGGGACTTAATTGCAGTCGGGCGCCTTCTTCCTGTCCCTCCGCCACATCCATGAACGCATCCAGGAAACTGGCAGTGGCCTCGCCGCGCTCCTGGGCAAGGGTGGTTTCCAGCTCCCTGCGATAATCTTCGAAGGTCATCGCTTCGGCAAAGACGCGTGCATCCTTGACGTCACCCTGATCACGGATCAGGCGTTCAAAGGTATGCATGAAGGACAGGAAATCACCGGTCGCTTCTTCGCCATGCTCTGCCAGCCACTGGGCATGCCGCTGTTCAAACCAGGGACGCGTGCTGGCGGGCTTCAGCTTTGGCAGGGCCTTGCCTGATTTGAGCGCGGGCGTGTCCAGCATGTCCAGATACTCAAAGATTTCACGGATCTCGGTCAGCTCCTTGAGGCTGTCCTGCTGTTCAAAACGGACAATCAGGGGATCAATGTTGAACTCGGTGTCAAAATATGATTCCAGCTCCTTGGTTGTCTGGGCGTCCAGCTTTTGCTCGGCTGTGGCCGCCCGCTTGCTGAATCCCTCAAAATGGCGGCTGGCATTGGCTGTGCGTACCGAGCCAAGCTCGCCCACGTCCTGCCGGGCGCCGACCATGGCGGAGAAGTATGCATCATTAAAGCGCACGCGCTCAAGCAGGTTGGGCTGCATGCCCGATGTGCGCAACCCCGCGCTGAATGTTTTCCACGCCGTGCCTCCCGTTGCTGTCGCGTAGATGGTCAGCACCAGGCCTGCCAGCAGCAGCACAATGCCTGAACCGCGCAGGATGTCAGAAACTTTTTTAACCTGTCTCACAGCGTAGCGCCCCCTTCCTGTACATTGGTCTGCGCCCGTTTCTGCATGCGCGCTATGCGCTCACGAACGATGGCAGGCGGCTCTACCTTGGGGGCATCCGGATGCAGCAGCCAGGTAGCTGCGTAGTGGGTGTCGGATACACGGAACATGGGCGGTTGCTCCTCAAAATCAATTTCCAGCGCGTAATGATTGCGGGCAGCAAAGGCATCGCCCTCGGGCGGGATGATCATGTTAGGCGGCGTGCCCGGGATCGCCTCCAGTTTCTCGCGAGTTTCAAGATCCGGCACCGAGGAAAGCAGCGCCCACGTGTATGGATGCTGCGGGCTGTAGAACACATCATCCGCGGTGCCGTGCTCTACAATCTTGCCTGCATACATTACCGCAATGCTGTCAGCCATGTTTGCCACCACGCCCAGGTCATGGGTGATGAAGATGACGGACAGATTGCGCTGTTTTTTCAGGTTGTTGATCAATTCCAGGATCTGGGCCTGAATGGTTACGTCCAGCGCGGTGGTGGGTTCGTCGCAGATCAGGATATCCGGGTTGGCCGACAAAGCGATGGCGATCACGATACGCTGCCGCATGCCGCCCGAAAACTCAAACGGATACTGCCTGAAACGCTTGTACGGTTCAGGGATGCCCACCTCGTCCATCAGCTCGATGGAGCGGTGCTTGGCCATGGACTTGGTGAGCTTGTAGCCGTAATCCGACGCGCGATCCGTCAAATAATCTACCAATGCCTGCGCGTCGTCCCTGCTTGGAGCAACAGCCGAAACGCCTGTCGCCTGATACTGCGCGATCAGCGCGCGGACATCGCGCCCCAGGTTTTCCCTGGCGGTTTCAAGGTCTATCAGATTCACCGGCACCACCGAGGATGCCACCTTGTTCCGTCTGAGCAGCCTTTCCCGTTTCTTGGTGTCGCGGAGGAAGCGCGCTTCCTCCCGGGGGTTGCTGGTCAGGCCGCGGAAGTAACGGTCGATGTTGGTTTTCATGCTGGTATGGAAGACATAGCTTAAATTGTCCTTGTTCAGGCGCATGGGATCAATGGCCTGGTCAACCGCAGCAGCCGTTTGCGCAAAGGCCTTGCGGCATTCGCTCTCCACCAGCGGGTCTTTTTCAAACACCGGCAGCGCTTTCTCCAGCACTTGAAGCGCAGCGGCCTTCTGTGTCAGGGATTGCTCGTGGGAAGACACGAGCGCGCGCTGCACATCCACCAGGAAATCATCCAGGAAATCCCGGCGCAGGCGTTCGTTGGCCTGCTGGTTGATGGACAGGATCTCCCTGCCCTGCGGCAGCGGCACGCCGTTTTCCAGGCCAAAGGCCAGCGCGAAGAATGCCGGCTCCGGCGTGTCCAGCGATTCGCTGATCTTGCCCTCCAACTGCTCCAGCAGCTGCAGCATGGATTCAGCGTCCCGCAGCTTGAAGCCTGCCGCGCGCGCAGCAACACGGCTTACGCCGGCCTGATACTCCGTTTCGCTTTGGGCAATCAGATATGGATGATACCCTCGCTTGAGCGCCCTGGCCAAACGCCCCAGCGCCTCGCGGGCGGTTCGCTCGGAGTTGCGTTTCACTTCCAGACGGACTTCATGCGCCAAGTCGCGGCTTTCCAGCATCGCCTCGCGGGCGGCGTTGTATGCGTTTTGAAGGCGCACACCGTGCTCGACATATTTTTTGAACTTGTTGATTTTCTGCAGCGTTGCGTCCCTGCGTTCCGCCCCATCAGCTGCATATGAGGCGATGATGTGCTTCTCCAGCAAGGCTGTCATGCGTTTGAAACGCCGCTTGCCATCGCGCCGGCGCTCCTTGTTGTTGAGGATCATGGCCTCAGTCAGCTGCTTGCCCACGCGCATGATGGGATTGAGCGCAGACAGCGGATCCTGAAAGATCATGGCCAGCTTGTGCCCGCGAAGGGTATGGAAATCATCCTCGCTGATTTTGAGCAAATCCTGCCCGTCGTAAATGATCTCACCGTTGTCCACCATTGCGTTGCCGGCCAGGATGCCCATGATGGCGCGCGCCGTCACAGACTTGCCTGACCCGGATTCGCCAACAATGGCCAGTGTCTCGCCCTCGTTCAAGCGGAAGGAGATGTCTCGCACGGCGCGTACCGCACCGTTGTTTGTGCGGAAGGATATGCGAAGGTTATTGACCTCTAACTTCAGCATTTATTCGTCAGCTCCTCTCAACGAAGGGTTGAACGCATCGCGTAGCCCGTTCCCGAAGAGGTTGAACGAAATCATCAGGATCGAGATAAACAGCGAGGGAAAGAGGATGATATGCGGGAACGTGCTCAGATAGCCTTGTCCATTGGCAAGCATGGTGCCTATGCTGGTCATGGAGGATGTTTCCAGGCTGATAATACCCAGATAGGACAGCGTGGACTCCGAGAAGATCACGCCGGGGATGGAAAGCACTGAACCTGTAATGATGGTGCCGATGGCATTGGGAAAGATATGCTTGAATATCAGCCGCCTGTCCTTGGCGCCCAGCGTGCGTGCGGCCAGGATGTATTCCTGCCCCTTGAAACGATAAAACTGCATGCGCACGCGCGCTGCCATGCCCACCCATCCTGTCATCACATAGGCGAACAGCAAAGAGACCAAGGCCCCCACCTTGGCTGCCAGGTGCATCTTGAACAGCGTGACCACCACCAGGAAAGGAACGGCTGACAGCACATCGGAAATGCGTTCCATCAAAATATCGGTGGTTCCGCCATAGTAACCCTCTACCGCGCCATACATGGCGCCGATAAAGAAGTTAATCAGCGACACGCTGATCGCAAGCAGGAAGGACAGGCGCGCCCCGGATGCCAGACAGGTAAATATATCCTGCCCGTAAATGTTGGTGCCGAACAGGAATACCGGCTCAAAACCGTTTTTAAACTTGAAAAATTCATAATAGTCCACGCGCACCTTGTAGCCGGACTGGTTCTTCTGCGCATAGACATACCAGCTTTGCCCGTCTGCGCCGCCATCATCGCCGGCAATGCGGCTGCTCTTGTAATCTGCCTGGCTGGCATTGGCGCTGAGCATGTAGTTGGGGATGTGCTTGCCGTTTTCGTCATACAGCGCGAGACCGTCCGAAGTAGGCGCCGGGTTGGCCAGCTTATACCACAGGTTGGCGCCCATATTGCCCATCACATAGTTGGTCAGGAAGGTGTTTTGCAGCGGATAGATGACCTGAATGCCTGTCTCATCCTGATACTGCTGCAGCGCGCGGTATTCATCCAACGTGAGGTTGGAATAGATGAAGCCTACCTTGCTGTAGGAATCCACTTCCATGCTGTAGTACGTCAGGCCGGTGGCATCCACGGTGGGCTCAGAGATGTTGCGCACCACTTCCCTGCCCGTTTCAATGCCGATGCTGGTGTAATAATCATAGCCGGCCTGCGTTTCACGCTGTTTCTTAAAGCCATCCCAGATGCCCAGGCCGGACAGCGCAGGGTTTTTGGGCAGCACCGTTTTATAGAAGCCGTCGCGGAAATTCACGTCATAGTTGGAGATCAACGGTACAATCAGCGCAAACAGCAGCAACAGCACGATCAATACTGCGGCGACCACTGCGCTTTTATTGTTCCGGAATCTCAGCCATGCATCCTTAAAATAGCCAATGGGCTTGGTTTCAAATTTGACGTCATGGAGGCGCTCATCCTTCTGCGCAAAGCGCAGCTTCTCAAGGGGGATGGCCGGCATTTCGTTTCTGTTGCTCATTTCTTGGACCCCATTCTGATTCGCGGATCGATGATGCCATAGCTGATATCGATCACGATGCTGGACGCCAGGCCGATGAACGTATAGAACACCGTCAGCGCCATAAAGAAGTTGTAGTCGCGGACATTGACGGCAGAAACGTACAGACTGCCTACCCCGGGGATGGCAAAAATCTTTTCAATGATCAGCGAACCGCCCAAAATGCCAATAAACTCGCCGATGATCATGGGCAGGATGACCACCATGGCATTGCGCAGCGCATGCCGTGAGGTGGCCTGCGCCTTGGTCAGACCCTTTGTGCGCGCCAGCAGCATAAACTCGCTGGTGAGCACTTCGCTCAGCTCCGCACGGGTATAGCGGGTCAGCCCGGCGATGACACCGAAGCCCAGGGAGAGAATGGCCGGCATCATGCTTACCAGCATCCGCCCGCTGAAAAACGCCGTGCTTTCCAGCGATTCAATGGTCAGCGGGAACCAACCCAGTTTATAGCAGAAAAGATATTGAACAATAAATGCATATACATAGCTGGGCACCGAAATAAAAACAACCACCAGCGTGGACACCACATGGTCCTGCCAGCGGTTCTTTTTCAGCGCAGCGTAAATGCCGAAGACAAGCCCCAACGGAATGGCCATCAGGATGGAGTAGAGGTTCACCAGCACTGTGTAGGGCAGTTTCTGCACCAATACATCCCACACGTTGAGTGCTTCGTACATCTGCTCGCCCACGCCCCAGTCCCAGTGGAGGAACACATTTTTCAGCAGGAGAAAGTACTGTACAAGCAGCGGCTTGCTGTACCCCATTGCTTCTCTTTTTGCCAGGATCAGGTTGACGTCCCGGCCCATTTCCCGCACTGCCGGCAGCGGGAGCATTTTGATGAGGATAAAGCATATCGTCATGATGATGAACATGGTAAGGAACATCAGCAAAATACGCTTTACAATGTATTTGCCCATTGTGCGCATTGGTCACTCTCCCTCACTAAAAAAGCTTGACAAGGGACTGCGCACAGGGCGGGGGTTCCCGCCGCCCCATGTGCAACCTTTGTGTGCAATGGGCACGGGCGGTAGAAACCGCCCATGCCCACGCCATCGCCTCTGCAGCCCTCAGGCTGTCAAAGGATTAGTACTCCAGCGTGTTGTTGGCAATATAGTCTGCCCACGCCGCATCATCATAGTTGTATGTCAGGAAGCGGAGGCCGCCGAAGCCTACAATCTGCAGATAGGTGTCCACGGGGATGTTCACCTTCTGGGAATCCAGGGAAGCCACGTTGCGGTAGTACATCGGCGTGGTCACATAGTAGGACAGGTAGGCCTGCTCCATCTTGGCGTAGAACGCATTGCGGGTCTCGTAATCATAGTCCGTAAATTCGCCAATCGCATCAATGATGGTGGTTACATCCTTGCTGTTGTTGGCCCACAGCGTCCAGTTGCGCAGGGAGTCGGTGATTTCCTTGCCGTCCACGGTGTAGGTCATCATGACCTTGGTGGTGTCAAAGCCGATTTCCATTTGTTTTCCGGAACCGTCCGCGGCGTCGGTGTATACCTGGCCCAACATGCCAAACGGCGCCAGGGCCGCACCGCCCCATGTGGTGAAGATCATGTCCGCGCCGCCGGAGTACATGGTTTCGTAATAGTCAGGGTCGACCGTCATCTTCAGGCTCAACTTGCCTTCATAGCCGGAGCCCTTGACCGCTTCCTTGATCTGGGTGTCCAGATAGGTGAACATCTGCACATAGACAGTGTCGGAGTTGTATACGCGGAATTCGATCTCCACAGGGCTGACGCCGTCATAAATGCCGGCGGCCACGGCCTTGTCATAGGCGACCTTCATTAGCTCCTGCGCGGCGGGCATGTTATAACCGGTCATCGCGGCATAGGCGTCCTCCAGCGTGGCATAGTCCTTGCCCTCGCCGTATTCCACGCCGTACAGTTCTACCAGCGCCTGCTTGGCAGGTGCGCTGTCACGGTACAGGCCGCCTGTGAAGGGGTTGTAGGCATACATATAGTTCAGCATGCCATAGCCGGCGGAACCGGCGGCTGTATAGGCGGTGGCGAACTCCTCGCGGTCCAGCGCCAGGGCAAACGCCTCGCGGAACTCATCAATCACCACAACCTGGCTGTTGGTGCCGTGCGCCAGCAGCTTTTCATAGTCGGTATTGAAAGAGATTTTGGTGGTATAGCTTTGCGGCGTGTAGCTGATGTACTTGCTGGAAGCATACTTCTCCATGTCAGCCGCCACCAGTCCCACATCGTCCAGCTCGCCCTTCAGGAAGGCCAGCAGACGGGTAGCCTGCTCACCGATCACGGTGTAGACGATGCGGTCGGTCTGGTACTGGCCGGCATTCTTGCCGGATTTGTAACCATACCAGTTGTCATTGCGCTCCAGCGTGAACTGCTTGTCCAGCTCGAAATAGGTCAGCTTGTAGGGGCCGTAGCCAATGCTCTTTTCCGGCGCGGTGCAGTAGTCCGTGGTGACCTTATCGGCCTTGTCTTCGGAATCCACCTCGGCGCCGCTGGCATCATAGAACGTCTTGCACTCTTCGTACAGGGGCTTGTAAACCAGCCAGGTGCCGCTCAGGTTGTAGGGCATGTAGAAGCTGGCTTCTTCCACGGGCTTGTTCAGGATGATATCGATGGTGTACTCGTCCACCTTCTTCAGGCCCACAGAATCCCAGGGGGTTTCGGGAGCGACCGAGCCCGTTGCCAGGTACGTGCCGGCATACGATTCATACTTCTGGCCCGCTGCCAGATAGTTATCATACAGATACTTGGCGGAGACCCACGCCTCCTCGGCGTTCTCGTCTTCCACGGCTGCGTCGCGGTACATCACATCATTGGTAACGCTGATGTACTGGGCTGCCTCCTTGCCTTCGGCATCCAGAGCGCCTGCCATGCCCCAGAAGCCGTGCATGTCAACATACACTTCCTGGCCGGCTTCCAGCAATTCCGCCGCCTTGGCGTCGCCCAGGGGAGCATAGCTCATTTTGCCGGCATAGAGGTAGTTCTTGGCGTTGACGATGTCAAAATCGCCGTCGTAGTACGAGTCCGCACGGCGGTTGAGCATCTTGGGGTTCAGCTGCTGCTGCATGGAGTAGATGTAGTCGTCCGCGGTGATTTTCTCGCCGTTTTCCCACTCCGCAGCCTGATTGAGCGCAATGCGCCAGGCCTTGTTGGCATCGCCCTCGGCAACGCCGTACTGGCCGACATATTCCGCTGTTACATCAACGGGGAAGTCCGCGGCCATTTCCGGAACGACGGAATAACCATCCTTGTTAGAGTTCACTACAAAGGAATAGAAGCCGATGGTGATGTAGTCCAGGATGATGCTGTCGTCACTGGTCTCCCAGGTATGGGGGTTCCAGTCCAGGCCGCCGCCCATGGCGGTCATGGCGGTGTTGTAGGTGTACACCTTTTCGTCGGTGTAGTCTTTGCCGGCTTCGCCCGCATAGACATCGGTGGTCACCTCGCCGCTGGAACCGCCTTCGGTCTTCACGGTGGTGATTTCACCGGCGTTGAATGTGCGCTCGCCGGGATCGTACGTCTCGGCCGGCGTAAACGCGCTTTCCGCCAATGCGGAAAAGCCCGAGAACACCAGCAGCATGGCTGTGATCACAGAGATGATTCTCTTCATCTTGAGATTTTCCTCCTTCTTTTTTTACCAATTCCTCTTCCGAATGAACGGCTTATATAAGTGTACCATGTCTTTTCAGCGAATTCAATAGTTTGTCCGGGGCTAATTTGTAGGGTTCTGGGCTGATTTGTAAGATTTGCAGGGTTTGGGCTGATTTGCGGGGTTTCTGTACATGAAGATGCAACCGTCTTTCGGATGTGGCCACATACATGGAGAGTTGACAAGATATTCATATACAGTTTGGAAAACGCACAGTGAAACATGCGATCATACTGGCGTTTACATGCCATTAACTGCAAACAGAATTCATACCGCATTTGCGCAGCAGCATCTGTCGCGCATATTGTCCCGCCCGTGTTCAGTGGGCTGGTATATGGTATACTTATGGAAACGGCAGCTAAGGAGGCACAGGCATGTTTGAGATAAAAAGCGGCATTTATTCCGTAGGAGTTCAAAACCCGGATCTGGAAGTATTCGACATCATCATGAAGACGCCCCGGGGCACCAGCTACAACGCCTACCTGATCAAGGGCAGCGAGCACACAGCGCTGGTGGAAACGGCCAAAGAAGGCTTTCTGGAGGAGTACCTGGCCAATATCGGTCAAATCATTCCCTTTGAGCAGGTGGATTACCTCATTATCAACCATACGGAGCCTGACCACGCCGGCATCATCCCGGAGCTGCTCTCGCGCAACGGCAGGCTGCAGCTGATCGGCACCAACAGCGCCATCACCTTTATCGGGCAAATCATCAACCGGCCCTTCAACAGCCGTGTGGTCAAAGCCGGTGACGCGCTCAGCCTGGGCGACCGCACCCTGAAATTTTATCCCATGCCCAACCTTCACTGGCCGGACACGATGTTTACCCATGATTCCCTGTCCAACGGGCTTTTCACCTGTGACTTTCTGGGCGCGCACTATTCCTTCGCGCCGCTTTTGATGAGCAAGGTCAAGGACATCCCCGACTATATGGCAGGGGTGGAGAAGTATTATCAGGACATCATGAGCCCTTTCAGCCGTCCCTTTGTGGTCAACGGCATCAAGGCCGTGCGCGACATCGGGCCGGACTTGGTCCTGCCCGGGCACGGCGCGGTGCTGGACAGCCATCTGGAGCAGATGCTGGAGATGTATGATCGCCTGTCCGCGGCGCCGGAGAAATCCGGCAAGTCCGTGGCGATGATCTATGTCAGCGCCTATGGCTATACGCGCGCGCTGGCCCGGGCCATCGGGCATGAGCTTGAGGAAAACGGCATCGCGGTCCGGCAGATCGAACTGGATGAGCACAACAAGGCCCAGGCGCTGGAGGCCGTCGCCCTGGCTGATGGCGTGCTGTTCGGCTCGCCCACCTTCCTGGGGGATGCCCTGCAGCCCATTGGCGAATTGCTGGCTGCCCTGCATCCCTACAATGTCAAGGGCAAGCTGTGCGCTGCCTTTGGCTCCTATGGCTGGAGCGGCGAGGCCGTGGCCAACATCACCGGCAGGCTGGAGCAGCTCAGGGCCAGGACCATGCCGGGCGTGCGCGCGCGCCTGCGCCCCGGCGCGGAGGAGTTGGCAGAGGCGCGGGCATTTGCCGAGCGTTTTGCGAAGGAGCTTTCATAAGCTGTCCGGATTAAGAAAGGAGGATTTTCGTGGCTGAGAACGTGCGCTATACCTGTTACCCCGTGACGCTTAAAGGGATGCCCGCGGCTGATGACGCGGTCTGGGACAAGGCGCCCGCGGGCGAGCTGCTTGAGGTGGAAAGCGGCCGGCGACCCTTTCTGTACACGGAATTTCGCATCCTGCGCGATGACAGCGCTGGGATGCTCTATGTGCGCTTTGTTGCCGAGGATGATTGCCTTCATTCCACCTACCGCATGAATGATGAGCCGCTGTATACCCAGGATGTGTTTGAGCTCTTCCTGTCGGAGACCGGCGCGCTGAGCGACTACCGGGAGATCGAGGTCAGCCCCTTTGATGTGATTTTTACCGGGAACATTCACTATACCCCGCAGGGTGAGCGTGTGCTGAACATGGACTGGGATATTCCGGGCATGAAAACCCTGACCCGCCATGACCGCGTTGCCAACCGTACGGAGGCCGTCTGGCGGCTGCCCTACGCCGCCTTCGCCGCCGCGCCCAGGGCGGGGGATGCCTGGCGGATCAACGTGTTCCGCGTGGACCACAGCCCGCGGAGAATCGAATTGCAGGGCTGGCAGGCGACCGGCGCGCGCAATTTCCATGTGCCCGAACGTTTTGGATGGCTGGATTTTATTGCATGACCCCCGCTCAGGCCGACAGCGCCCTGCGGGCTTCCATGGGGACCCTCGTTCATGAAAAGGCCTGGCTGACCGGCGCGGCGGTGTGCTATGGCACAAGCGACAACCACCGCATCCATACCTGCGGCCTGCGCCGGGAGACCCGCCTTGTGCAGGGAGAGTTTGTTCCTGACCCGCAGCCGCTGGATTTGTCCACCGTCTATGACCTGGCCTCGCTGACCAAGCTGTTTACGCTGGTCAGCGTTTTGCAGCTGATGGAGCGCGGCTGCCTTCGGCCCGGGGACAGCCTGGCCCGGCTGGACGCGCGCTTTGCAGGATTAAAGGACTGCACGCTGGAAGACTGCCTGTCCTACCGGGCCAACCTGCAAACGCCCCAGCGTGTGGATGCCCAACAGGACGCGGACGCCGCGCGGGAGATGGTGTTTCAGACCTATGCTGCGCCGCTTGCCGGAGAACGGCTGTATTCGGACATGAACGCGCTGGTGCTCAAGTACGTGCTGGAGGCCGTCAGCGGCGTATCCTATATCGACTACCTGACTTCACAGATCTTCGCGCCCGCGGGCATGACCGAGACCTGGGCGCGGGTGCCCGCGTTCCGCCTGGGGGATGTGATGGACTATGGCCTGGAGCACAGGGTTCTCAATGGCGAATACCGCGTGATGGCCGACATCCTGCCCGGCCAGCCGCATGACCCCAAGGCCCGCTTGCTCAGCGCCGCGGGGGACGCGCCCAGCGGCCACGCGGGTCTGTTTTCCACCGCGCAGGACCTGTGCCGTTTTGCCCGGGCTTTGCTGTCCGGGCGGCTGCTGCGCATGGACACCCTGCGCAGCATCGGAGTCAACCGCACCGGCTATTTGCTTGGAGATGGCAGCTACAGGCAGTTTTTGGGCCTGCTGTGTTTTTCCAAATCGCCTGTGCAGATGAAAAGCGAGGTGCCCGAGTGGATGGGCCTGCGCGCCTTCGGGTTGGCCGGCTATACCGGCAACCACCTGGCGATTGATCCGGACAGCGGCGTGTTTGACCTGCTGCTGGGCAACCGCTGCCACAACCGGGTTTCCCAGTCCACTCCGGAGGCAGCCGCTGAAGGACTGGGGATTGAAGCGGATGGCTCGGGCAGCCTGAAATGGCCTGATGGCCGGCTGGTGCGCTCCAGCTTCCGGTTCATCCACCAAAAGGACAGGCTGGTACACGCGCCGGTCTATGCCTGCCTGCGCGCCCGCGGCTGGCTGCGGGATTAGGATTTTCATGGTTCGCAGGGGCAGGACTTGTCAGGAAACGCCTGTATTTGTCTGAAGTTTGGTGGACGCCCTGCCCTGCATTGTGTACAATAGGACAAAGCATCCATTCCCTGCTGCAACAAGGGCTTGAATACTGATATACGGAGGATCAGAATGCAGACTGTACCATTCGGTAAAACAGGTGAGACCGTCTCCAGGCTGGGTTTTGGCATGATGCGCCTGCCCACCCTGAAAAAGGAAGACGGCAGCCAGCCCATAGATCGCGAGGAAGCCATCCGTATGCTGCGCCATGGCATCGACCATGGTATCAGCTATGTAGATACCGCCTATGGTTACCATAGTGGTGAGAGCGAGATCGTCACAGGGCTGGGGCTTAAGGATGGCTATCGCGAGCGCGTGATGCTGACCACCAAATTGCCCCAGTGGCTGGTCAACAAGGAAGAGGACATGGACCGCCTGCTGGATGAGCAGCTGGGCAAGCTGGATGTGTCCCGGCTGGATTTTTACCTGCTGCACGCGCTCAACGGCGCTGCTTTTACCAAGCTGCAAAAGCTCAATTACAAGAAATTCCTTGAGAAGGCCAAGGTGGACGGGCGCATCCGTTTCGCGGGCTTTTCTTTCCACGATGACAAGGCGGCCTTCCTGCGCATCATTGATGATTATGACTGGGACATGGCGCAAATCCAGTTCAACTACCTTGACGATCAGAACCAGGCCACGGTGGACGGGCTGCGCTATGCCGGGGACAAGGGCATCCCGGTTGTCGTGATGGAGCCGCTGCGCGGCGGCGCGCTGGCCAACCCGCCCCGGGATGTCAAAAGCCTGATCGATGCCCATCCAGGCAACCGCAGCGCGGTCGACTGGGCCTTCCGCTATGTGGGTGATTTCCCGCAGGTGGCTACCATTCTTTCGGGCATGACCACGATGGAGCAGCTTCAGGAGAACCTGCGCGTGTTCGAGCAGGTGCTGCCCAACAGCCTGAGCGGGGAGGAGCATGATTTTATCGCGCAGCTCAAGAAATGCTATCTGGCGCGCGTCAAGATTGGCTGCACCGCCTGCGACTATTGCCAGCCCTGCCCTCAGGGGGTGTTGATCCCGCGCATTTTCGCGATGTACAACGATTCCTACATGCTTGATCGGCCCGGCAGCCTTCGCTGGAACTATGGCAGCCTGATCAAGAACGGCGGCGATGCTTCCCTGTGCGTCGAGTGCGGCCAGTGTGAGGCGGCCTGCCCGCAGCAGCTGCCCATCATCGAGACGCTCAAGGCCATCCATAAGGAAGCCGCTCAGTAAATCTGGAACGATGAGCCTGAGAATATACGGCCTGCTGATCGCCCTGGGCGTGCTGGCAGCGGTGATTTACATGAGCAGGGAGAGCAAGCGGCTTTCCCTGCCTGCAGATTTGGCGGTGGACGTGGCGCTGTGGGCCGTGCCGCCTGCTGTCGTTTTTGCCAGGCTGTACTATGTGGCCTTTACCTGGGATTACTACCGGGCCGACCTCCTCGCCATCCTGCGCTTTTGGGAAGGAGGGCTGGCCATCTATGGCGGCGTGCTGGGCGGCGCCCTGGGAGTTTTTCTCCTGTCCCGGCGCAGAAAGCTGTCGTTTGCGCTGCTGGCTGACCTGGTCGCCCCCGGCTTGCTGCTGGCCCAGGCCATTGGCCGCTGGGGCAACTTCTTCAACAGGGAGGCCTATGGCCTGGCGGTCACCAACCCTGCCTGGCAGTTTTTCCCGGTGGCGGTCTTCGCGGATGGCCAGTGGCACCTGGCTACCTTTTTGTATGAGTCGCTGTGGAACCTGGCCGGTTTTTTCTTCCTGCTGCGCATGCGCGGCCATTGCGCCCGAAAAGGAAAGGGCACCCTCTTTTTGTGGTATCTCATCTGGTATGGCCTGGGGCGCATGGTGATTGAGGGTCTGCGCACCGACAGCCTGATGCTGGGCAACCTCAGGGTCTCCCAGGGGCTGAGCGCGCTGCTGGTCGCGGGGGCTGGCAGCTACCTGCTGGTGCGCTTTGCTGCGCCGCTCACGGTCCGCATGCTGCTGCCCCTGGGGCTGATGATGCTGCTGGCCGCGGCTGCCGGTCAGACCTGGGCGCTGATCCCCGGCTTTATCCTGATGGCCTTGTTTGTATTCAGCCTGGCTATGGTATTCATCAAGCCCCATAAGGAGGACGGATGAACAAACGCGCGCTGTACCGCAGCCTGGTGCGGCTGGTGCCCGGCGGTCCCCGGGAGTTGACGCCGCTGAAGAAGAGCCTGCCGGACAGCGCGCTGGCGGCCTGCCGGGACATCCTCAGGCGCCACAGGGCGCAGGCGGGCGCGCTGGCGCTGTTTGACCGGGATGGCCTGCGCGATCATTTTGTGTACGGACAGGCAAGGCAGGGCCTGCCTGTGGGCGCTGAGACGGCTTTCCGCCTGGCGTCGGTCTCCAAGCTGGTCACCTCCGCGGGTATTCTTGCCATGCGCCAGCAGGGCCTGGTGGACCTGGACGCCGACGCGGACGCCGGCTTGCCCTATTCCCTGCGGCATCCGAAGGCGCCGGACCGGCCTGTCACCCTGAGGATGCTGCTGTCTCACACCGCAGGCATCAGGGACGGCAGCGCCTACACCAGGAGCCTGACCGGTAACGCCGGCGCGGGGGAGCTGCTGCAGGCTGACAGCCACACAGCGCACCTTCCTATGGAGGGCTGTGAGTACAGCAATTTCGGCTTTGGCCTGGCCGGCTGCGCGGTGGAGGCGCAAACCGGACTCTCCTTCCAGGCGGCCATGGCGCGCCATCTGTTTGAGCCGCTGGGCCTGCGCGCGGCCTATTACCCCCAGCTGCTGACCGCCCCGGTCGCGGACGCGCGGCGCGTGCTGCCGCTACGGCGGCGGCCTAATTTTGACGGCGCGGCCCGGCAGGCGGCCCCGCTTGCGGACTGGCAGACGCCGGACCCCATGCGGCATCACCTGCTGGCCCATGGCAACTGCTGCGCCGATGTGGACAGCCTGGCGGCGCTTGGGCGCGCGCTGCTGACGCCCGGCCTGTTCACCGGGCATACCCTGGAGATGATGCGCTCGCCGCTTGCCAGCCTGGGCGTGCGGGATCCGCATCTGCGCCAGGGCCTGGGAATGTTCATTCTGCGCGACGCGCGCATCGGCCCCATGACGCTGTACGGCCACCAGGGCATGGCCTACGGTGCGGTGCAAATGCTGTTTCTGGACCCGGACGCCGGGCGGGGCATCATCAGCCTGACCGTCGGGGCATCCGAGGCGCGCGAGTACATCCTGGCGGACCTCAACCGTGACCTGCTTTGCTGGTGGACATCCCATGCGTGATGTTGTTTCGGAAGTTCTGAAGCGGCCGGGCTGCCGCCTTGTTTGTCTGCGGGATGGCAGCAGCCTCAGGGTGCCCGCGGCGCTGTTCGGGCAGTTTCCCCTTAAAATCGGCGAGGCGGTGGACCTGGAGGAATACAGGCGGAAGCTGGCCGCGCATGAGCTGCGCTTCGCGCTGGAGCAATCCGCGCGCCTGCTGGAATCCGGCGACAGAAGCGTCCGGGAGCTGACGGACCGGCTTGTCCAGTCCGGTTTCTCCAGGGGCGCGGCGGAACAAGCCTGCCAAAGGCTTCAGGAGTACGGTTATTTGGATGACCGCCGCTACGCGCAGGGGCTGGTCACGAGGCTGGGAAAGAAATATGGAGACATCCGCCTCCGGCAGGAGCTGCGCCGTCGCGGCATCGCGGAGGACCTGATACGGGAAACGCTGCAGGAAGGCGATGAAGCGCAGCAGCTGGACGCCGCCATCGCGCTGGCGCGCAAGTCCCTGCGCGGAAAGCAGGCTGAGCCTGCCGCGCTGTACCGCAGGGCCTATGGCGCCCTGGCCAGGCGCGGCTACCCGCCTGACCTGGTCAGACGCGCCCTCGAGGCGGCGTTTGGGGAACCTGAAGAAAGCTGATTTGTATACCACTTGGGTATAACTGTCCCAAATCCTTCATAATCCTCAAACGCCTTATGGTATCTTCTTACCATCCCGTCAATATCTTCCTGACCGAACTTTTCCGCCCATTTGATCGAATATAGGGAAGCGTGGGCTACATATACGGCAAGCGCGGTCCAAAAGTCCCCCGGGATCCTGTCGTTAAAATAAGCGTCTATCTGCCCGATGCAATAGAGAACGCTGCGCTCGATCCCGAAGCTTTGCAGCTTATAGAATTCTTCATACGGGTCCCCGATTCCCCAGCGGTTAAAATCTATGACCCCAATGGACTGATCCTTTGTGTAAATAAGGTTTCCCGGATGATAATCACCATGCTGATATACTGGTTTCTGCTTCCATATCAGGTTGATATTCTCTTTGACAAAACGGATCACGGTGTCATCGCCGGCGATTCGAAGGCTGGACTCCTCATATGCTGATAACTGAAACAATTTCTTTTCTTTTTTGCTTTGTACCGGGATATCGCTTTTGTCAAGCTCTATTGAATGAATTTTTTTCAGGATTAATCCCGCTTCCCTGCCAAGCCGGTATTGATCTGCATCCGGCAAGCCGGGCAATACTTCTTCCAGGTCCTTTCCTTCCACCCAGGTAAGCAGGAGATATACATTTTTCCCCTTGTTGCATGTTCCGAAATCAACCGTCAGGGACATCGGAAAGCCCAAGCCTGAATATCTTGATACAATCTCAAATTCTTTTTTCTTGACATCATAGAGCTTGATATCGGACACTCTGAGAAGCAGCAGCCTGTTGTCATCCGTTTGGATGGAATACTTGATATCGCTGGACCAGCCTTTAGAGACCTTTACAACAGTTTTCCAATGGCCGCTCATCGGTATTTCATCGAACATATCTGTTACATCCTCCCCGGACGCATGCCGTCAGATGCGTGACGATGTCCCCGGCCATCATCATCCCGGCCACCGGCGGCACAAAGGCCATGGCGCCCGGCGCATGGCGCCCCGCTGCCGCCTGGGCGACCACGGGCAGGGGCTCCTCCCTTGAATACAGCACGCGCAGGCTATGGATGCCGGTTGCCCGGCAGGCCTTGCGCATGCGCCTGGCCAAGGGGCAGGTATCCGTGCGGTAGATGTCATCAAAGGTCAGCTTGCCCGGGTCCATCCGGTTGCCCGTGCCCATGCAGCTGACCAGGTAGGCGCCCGCCTGCGGGGCCAGCTGCGCCAAAAGCAGCTTGGCGGCCAGGGTGTCCACGCAGTCGGCCACCGCGTTAAAACCCTCAAGCGGAATGGCTTTGGCGGTCTCCTGCGAATAAAAGACCGGATACTCCATCAGGTTGATGTCCGGATTGATGTCCCTTAAGCGCCTGGCGCAGGCGCCTGTTTTTTGCTGGCCCAGGGTGGAGTGCAGGGCGATCAGCTGCCGGTTGATGTTGCTGGGAGCGATCACGTCATGATCCACCAGCGCCAGAGTGCCCACCCCGCTGCGGGCCAGCGACTCCGCGCAGGCCGCGCCCACGCCGCCCAAGCCGAAGACCGCCACCCTGGCAGCCTGCAGGCGCTCAAAGGCCTCCAGCCCGATGAGCGAGACGGTGCGGGCAAACAGCGTCAGTGCCCTGTCACTGGCCATCGTCCCCTCCCATATAGGCGACCGCGGCGCAAAGCAGGCAAACCGACCGCGCCCCGGCTTCACGCAGCACGCGGGCGCACTCCCGCGCGGTCGCGCCCGTTGTGCGCACATCGTCCACCAGCAGCACGTCAAGCCCTGCGACATCCCCGGCGATCTTAAACGCGCCGGCTACATTGTCCGCGCGCCGGGCGGCCGGCAGGCCGGATTGCCGGGCGATCCTGCGGGTCTTTGCCAGCGCCTCCATGACCGCGATGCCGGTTTGCTCATGTATCACACCGGCCAGCACCGCCGACTGGTTCATGCCCCGCTCGCGCAGGCGCGACCTGTGCAGCGGCACAGGCACCAGCGCATCAAAGCGGATACCGCTGACGCACAGCGCCATTTCCATGCCCAGGGGCGCTGCCGCCGCCTCCACCGGGCCGAATTTCAGCCTGAGGATCAGCCTGCGGACCAGGTCCCTGTAGATAAAAGGAGCGAAGGCCTGGTCCAGCCCCGCCATGCCGCCATGAGCGCAATATGCGCACGGCTGCCCGGAGCACACCGGGGACAGGCAGTGACCGCAGGCCTTGTCAGATACCCTCAGCCTTTCCAGCTCCTGATGGCAAACCGCGCACAGCGGCGCCCCGGCGTCCAGCTGCCGGGGTTCGTCGCAGCCCAGGCAGCGGGCAGGCGGAAAGACGAAGTCCGCGGCCTTTTTCAGCAGGGTCTTTATCACAGGTCCGCACCGCCGGAGAGTATCGTCAGCCAGTGCTGCAGCAGGGAATAGCGGCGGCGCTCCAGGTTGTTGCTGACCATCATGGACAGCACCTCCTGCCGGCCCACCAGCACCACCAGCTGCCGCGCCCGGGTGACCCCGGTGTAGAGCAGGTTGCGGGTCAGCAGCATCTTCGGCCCGCCCACCATGGGCAGGATGACCACGGGAAACTCGCTGCCCTGGCTTTTGTGGATGGACAGGCAGTAGGCCAGGTCCAGCTCCTCCAGTTCGCCATATTCATACTCCACGGTCTTTTCATCATCGTACAGCACATAGACCAGCCTGTCCTCCGCCTCGATGCCGGTGATAAAGCCGATGTCGCCGTTGAACACGCCCTGGCCGGTGCTTCCGTCGCGCAGCTCCCATTCCAGCTGGTAGTTGTTTTTGATGTGCATGACCTTGTCGCCCTGGCGCAGGGTGGTTTCCCCGAATTGCAGTTCCGCCTTGTGGGGCGCGGGCGGGTTGAAGGCGGCCTGCAGCCTGGCGTTGAGCATCTGCACCCCGCACACGCCCTTGCGGGTGGGGGAAAGCACCTGAATATGGCGCATGCTGTCCTTCAGCCCCAGGTACTGGGGCAGGCGGCTCAGGCACAGGCTGACGATGCTTTGCGCTGCCTGGCTGGCGTCGGGCTTATGCTCAAAGAAAAAGTCGCTGCCAGGGCTGTTGAGCACCGGCTCCTGCCCCTGGTTGATGCGGTGCGCATTGAGCACGATCATTGAGTCCTGTTCCTGGCGGAAAATCTCGCTGAGGCGGATGCTGGGCACCATCCCGCTCTTGAGCACGTCGCGCAGCACGTTGCCCGGGCCGACGCTCGGCAGCTGGTCCGCGTCGCCCACCAGCACCAGCCGGGTACCCGGCTGCAGGGCGTCCAGCAGGCTTCTCATCAAAAAAACGTCCATCATGGAGACCTCATCCACAATGACGCATTCACAATTTAGCGGATTTTCCCGGTTGACCTGGAAGACGCCCTCCTCCCCGCCGTATTGCAGCAGGCGGTGGACGGTGCTGGCCTCCATGCCGCTGGCCTCGCTCATGCGCTTGGCGGCCCGGCCGGTGGGCGCGGCCAGCAGGATCTTGCTCTGGCTGCCCAGGACGTGAATCAGACAGTTGATCAGGGTGGTCTTGCCCGTGCCCGGGCCGCCGGTGATGACCGCCAGGCCGTGCGCCGCCGCCTGGCTGACCGCCTCGCGCTGGGCCTTGCTGAAGCGGATGCCGCGCTCATGCTCAAACTGGCTGATCCTGCCCTGGATGTGGTGGGGCATGAACTGCTGGCTGACGCCGCACAGGGACAGCAGCCGCCTGGCGATGTCGATCTCGGCCTTGCGCAGGCTGGGCAGGGAGACCCAGCGCGTGCCCGCCACTAAGTCCACCCACAGCTGCCGCTTCAAGGTCAGCTCGTCCAGCAACCGCTTGATTTCCGCGCCGGGCGCCTTGAGCAGCTCCGCGGATTTCTCAATCAGCTCATCCTCGGTCAGGCAGGTGTGGCCGCCGCTGACGGACGCGTCCTGCAAGGCGTACTTGATGCCGGCCTGCAGGCGGAAGGGGCTGTCCTGCGTGATGCCCAGGGACAGGGCGATGCGGTCGGCCGTCAGAAAACCAACGCCCTGAATGTCATCAATCAGACGGTAGGGGTTGTCCCGGATGATGGCCTCGGCGCCTTCCCGGTAGGCCTTGTAAATCTTGGCGGACAGCGCGGGGGATACGCCGTACTGCTGCAAAAAAATATAGGTGCTGCGGCTGGCCTGCTGCTCCAGGAAGCTGCGAGAGATCTGTTTCATGCGGATCTTGCCGATTTTGGGCACCTCTGTCAGCCGCTCGGGCTGGGTGCTCATAATCTCCAGGGTGTCCTTGCCAAAGGTCTCAACGATCAACCGCGCGGTGCTGGGACCCACGCCCCTGATCAGCCCGGAGCCCAGGTATTTTTCAATCGCGCTGAGCGTCTGCGGCTTCTGGATGCGCAGCGAGGACATCTTAAACTGTCGGCCATACTGGGGATGCTCGGTCCAGACGCCCTCCAGCTCCAGCAGCTCGCCATCCATCAGCGCGGGCATGGTGCCGGTGACTGTGACCAGCCCTTCCCCGGTGCGCAGGGAAATCACGCTGTAGCCGTTGTCCTCATTGCGAAACAGCGTGCCCGCGCTGGTCCCCGTCAAACTGTCCATGTGCCCTCCATTCATAAGGTCATTATATCAGCCGGGGGATGGCAAGTAAATCAGTTGCCTGCCGGCTTTATTCACAGCGCCGGGGATGTGGTACAATGGATAGTGTACCGTGGAAGGAATGGAGGACAGCTATGGATTTGCGTGACATCCGCGAACCGGCGGATCTGCGGCAATTGACACAGGCGCAGCTGGAGGACATCGCCAGCCAGCTGCGGGAAGAGATTATCAGGGTGGTCAGCAAAAACGGCGGGCACCTGGCCAGCAACCTGGGCGTGGTCGAGATGACCCTGGCTTTGCACCGCGTGTTTGACAGCCCGAAGGACAAGCTGATCTTTGATGTCGGGCACCAGTGCTATGCGCACAAGATGCTTACCGGCCGCCTGGACGGCATGGACAGCCTGCGCCAGTACGGCGGCGTTTCAGGCTTCCCAAAGCGCTCGGAGAGCCCGCACGACGCCTACGACACCGGCCACGCGTCCACCAGCATCTCAGCCGCCCTGGGCATGGCCCGCGCGCGGGATTTGCAGGGCGGCAGGGAGCATGTCGTTGCGGTGGTGGGCGACGGCGCGATGACCGGGGGCCTGTGCTATGAAGCGCTCAATGACGCCGGCCATCAGAAAACCCGCCTGATCGTCATCCTCAACGACAACCAGATGAGCATCGCGCCCAATGTGGGCGCCCTGAGCAATTACCTGACCCATATGCGCACCAGCAAGGCCTGGATCTCCCTCAAGCGCGCGCTGTCCGCCTTCTTTCTCAAGGTGCCGCTGATTGGCGGATGGCTGTTTGACCTGCTGCAGCGGGTCAAGGATTCCATTAAAAACATCTTTGTCCGCGACCGCTTCTTTGGCGCCCTGGGGTTTCACTACCTCGGCCCGATCGACGGGCACAACCTGCGCTACATGGAAAAAATCTTCCAGCGCGCCAAGCGTTTTGAGGAGCCGGTCATCATCCATGTAATGACACAAAAAGGCAAGGGCTATGATTATGCGGAGCAGGAGCCGTCGAACACCCATGGCGTCAGCCCCTTCCACCCGGAGAACGGTCAGCCCAAATCGGCCGCTACCGCGCGCTCCTTTGGCAAGGCGGCCGGGCAACTGCTGGTAGACCTGGCGCGCGAGGATGAACGCATCGTGGCCATCACCGCCGCCATGGCCGAGTCCACCGGGCTTGCGCCCTTCCAGGCGGCCTACCCCGCGCGTCTGTTTGATGTAGGCATCGCCGAAGCCCACGCGGTCACGCTGGCGGCCGGGCTGGCAGCCGGCGGCCTGCGGCCGGTGGTAGCCTTGTACGATACCTTTTTGCAGCGCGCCTATGACCAGGTGGTGGTGGATGTCTGCCTGCAAAACCTGCCGGTCACCTTTTTGATTGACCGCGCGGCCATGGGTGCGGACGGCCCCACCCACCACGGTGTGTTCGGCGTTGCCTTATTGCGCCATGTGCCCAACCTGATGCTGCTCAACCCCAGGAGCATTGAGGAAATGGAGGGCATGCTGCGCTTTGCCTTGTCCCACCCCGGCGCAGTGTTTATCCGCTACCCGCGCTTGGAAAGCGCGCGCATGCAGCAGCTGCCGGCAGCCGCGTTCCGTCCGGGCGTGTGGGAACGCCTGACGCCCCCGGGGGAGATCTGTCTGGTAGCCACAGGCTCCATGGTATCGGAGGCGCTTGCCGCGCGGGAAATGCTCTCGTCGCAGGGCCTTCAGGCGCAGGTGGTCAACGCCTCCTCCATCAAGCCGCTGGACATGGATTTCCTGGGCGAGCTCACGCGTCTGGACACTCCCTATTACGTGCTGGAGGAACAGGCCCTGGCAGGGGGCCTGGGCAGCGCCGTCAGCGAAGCCTGCGTCCAGCGCCAGCTTAAATTGCCCGATTATCTCTTTGCCCTAAAGGATGTGTTTGTCCCCCATGGCAGCCATGACAGGCTGCTGGCGCACTGCGGGCTTGACGCGCGCAGCATCGCCGACAGCCTGCTGGGGATGCGAAGGATGGTCTCATGAAGCAGCGCGCGGACCTGGCGCTGGTGGCGCGCGGCCTGGCGCCCAGCCGGGAGCGCGCCCGGGCCATGATTCTGGCAGGGCGCGTGTTTTGCGGGGAGCAACGCGTGGACAAGGCCTCCTGGATGGTCATGCCGCAGGACAGCCTGAGCCTGCGCGGCGAGGAGCGGGCCTGGGCTTCCCGCGGCGCCCTGAAGCTGGAAAAGGCCCTGCAGGTCTTTGAGGCGGACGTCAGCGGCCTGGTCGCGATGGACATCGGCGCCGCCAGCGGCGGCTTTACCGATGTGCTGCTGCGCCGCGGCGCTGCACATGTGTACGCGATTGACGTGGGCTATGGCCAGTTGGACTGGCGGCTGCGGCAGGATGAGCGGGTCACTGTCATGGAACGCACCAACGCCCGGCTGCTGAACGCGGAGCAGTTTCCGCTGCGGCCGGACCTGACGGCCATGGATGTGTCCTTTATTTCCATCCGCCTGATCCTGCCTGTCGCCATGGAGATCATGGGTGTGCAGGGCCGCTTTTTTACCCTGATCAAGCCGCAGTTTGAGGCCGGGCGCGGCCGGGTGGGCAAGCATGGCGTGGTGCGCGAGGCGGACACCCATGTCCATGTGCTGCGCGAAATACGCGATTTTGTCGACGGCTGCGGCTGGCGCGTGCAGGGGATGACCTTCTCCCCGGTCAAGGGCCCCAAGGGCAACATTGAGTTCCTGGCGGACCTTGTCCATGGGCCGGGTGCCTCCCTGGATGACATGGCCATCGCCCGCCTGGTGGAGCAGGCGCACACGGAATTGCGATAAGCCCCTCTAAACAACAACACCGCCCTGTGGCCTGAGCGCCTGGGGCGGTGCTTTGACAGATGAATGGCTCAATCCGCACGGTAGACTGCGATGGTCAGAGCGCCGTCCTGGGCTGTGCCGTCAATGCGGATGGGAAAACTGTATCGGTTGCGGATGATGAAATTCTGGGTTTTGTTGCCCACCGCGGCATCCGCGCCGTGGGGCAGGTAGGACGCGGCGGAGGGCCCGTGCGGCCTGCGATGCAGGATCTCCACCCCGGGCAATTGCAAAACCACATTGTACAGCGTGCTGGACACCTGGCAGGTTCCTCCGCCGTATCCCTGGATGGTTTCCCCGCCCACCAGGGCATTGGCAGGCAGGTAGCCTATGCTGCGTGAGTAGGGGCCGATGTGCTTGTTGAAGTCCAGCTTGTCGCCCTGCTGCAGGGTGTACAGGGAAAAGCGGTCGCAGGCTACCTGGATGTTGATCATGCGGTTGGGGTTGCTTCCCTCTTGGGAGGTGCGGTAAAAGGAGGTATACGCGGCGATGGGCGCGTCCTCACCGGGCGCGGCTGCCTGGTTGACAGGCTGGATCTCGCTGAGCAGGTTGGTGTTGATGTAAGCATACTGCCGGCGATAGATCAGCCGGCCCCAGCCGTCGTTGATGTCCAGCAGCGCCAGGCGCGCGCCTTTTTGCAGGGTGATCAGCGCCGTGGCGCCCGCTCGCGGCTCATCCAAAACAGGCGCTTCCCTGGCGACCCAGGCCAGCCATCCGCACTCCACCGTGCCATAGGGCGGCGTGGTGCGCGGGTTGACGGTTTTTATGCTGGCGTCGATCATGTAATGCCGCCGCATATATCCGGTAAACTTGTCGGTGCGGACCTTGAGCCAGGCAGGTTCAACCTCAAGGATTTCAAGCGTATGGTTTTTGAGCGCATAACCCAATTTCCGGGCGTCCAGGGAAGCCTGCGCGTAGATCTGCGCATCATGGCTGGTTTTGCCGGTGTATAAAGCTGGCTGATCCTGTGCCATGGCGCTTGCCAGTGGCAGGAAGAACAGGGCCGCCAGCAGGGAGAGCACGCGTTTTGTCATTGTATTACCTTGTAGATGGCAATAAACAGGGAGCCGTCCTGTGTATGGGCGGCGATGGAAATCGGGAAGGGATAGTCATTGCGGAATACAAAATTGAGCATGCCGCTGGAGGCGTCCACGCCATGGGGCAGGTATTTGGCGCCGTTGGAGCCGTGGGGCGCGCGGCGAAGCACTGTCAGGCCGCTCAGCTGCAGCACCACATTGTACAGCGTGCTGGACACCTGGCAGGAGCCGCCGCCATACACGTCAAACACCAGCTCCCCGTCCACCAGCGCGCCGGCGGGCATATAGCCGTTGCTGGCCTTGAAAGGGCCTACCTCGCTGTTGAAATCCAGCGTCTGGCCGGGCTGCAGGGCCTTTGACAGGCGCTGTCCGCCCACCACCAGGTTGTTGATGCGGTTCAGGTTGTTTTCGTTGTCGGATATGTCATAAAAGGAGTTGTACACTGCGATGGGGATCTCATCGGTGCCGGCCTCCTCAGTCGCTGCCACCATTTCAAGCTCGCTTAAGGCGCGTGTGTCCACATAGCCGTACTGGCGCTTGAAAATGGTGCGCGCCCAGCCGTTGTCCGCGTCCAGGAAGCCTATTTTGGCACCCTTGGTGAGCACGATCAGCGTCTGGCTGCCCGCGTCCGGTGCGGCTTTGACCTCGATTGGATTGTCCACGGTGGTGAACAGGTGATTGACCGCGGTGCCGAACTTGGGTGTGTGTACAAAGTCCAGCGCCACAGGGTCCATGATGCGGTGGCGCAGCACCCAGCCTGTTCTTTTGCCCAGCTTGATCTGCACGAAATTCGGATGAACATCCACAATCTGAATCTCCCGTCCCGGCCTGTAGGTGGCCAGCACCGTGCTGTTGGTGTCCGGCTTGGCGTACACATTGGTGGTGCTGTTGGGAAAGAGATTGGTGATTTTGGCGTTGTAGAGCACCTCGCCGCCACTGGCCTGCGCCGGCAGAAGGATCATCAGCAGCACCAGGGCCGCTGTCAGCGCGGTCAGGCGCCTATTGCTTTTTTTGAAGCTTTTCATAGACACCATCCTCGTTTTCTATCCATATATGTTCCAGGGTGGCCTCCAGGCTGCTGCGGAAGGCCTGCAGGTATTGCGCGCGCAGCGCGGCCTGCTCGGCCAGCTCTTCCTCGCACAGGCCGGTTTCCTTCTTTTTTCGCGCCAGCTCGTTGATGCGCTGGATCATGTCCTTATCCAAGGCCTTCCTCCCCTTTGATCAGACGCATGCCCAGCGCCGCGGGCAGCGCCAGCAGCGGCAGATACAAGCCGTAGCTGAACAGCTTGCCCAGCGCCGAGCGGTCTATCAGGAATTCTACCCCAACCAGCGCCGCCAACACAAGCGGAAGCGACGCCAGGGCTATGACGGGCAGCAACTTTCCGCCCTGCCTGCGCAGCGCGCGCACCGACAGCGCGATCAGCGTCACCCCAAATAGCGCGGCGGACAATACCTGCTGCACACCGATAAAGCCGAAGCGCAGGTGGCCGTCATAGCGCAGGCTTTCCATCAGGGTCTGCGTGACGCCATACAGCAGGCAGAAGGAGGAAAAGGCCAGGCCTTCCTTGACATTCCGGCGAAGCATTCGGATCAGGAACACCGCAAGGATTAGCGCGATCACGGCCTCCAGCAGGTAGGTGCGCAAATAGGAATCATAGGCGTCCCTGCTGGCCAGAAAGCTGTCCGCCAGCCAGGAGGTGGTCAGGGGGCGGCTGATGCCCAGGGTGGTAAAGCCCTCGCCCAGCCGGGCAGGCACCAGAAAAGCCGCCAGCGCGGGGGAGAGCAGGTCCAGCATGCGCATTTTGTTTGCGCCGGCCAGCCTGGCCCCGATGAGCGCGGACAGCGCCGCGCCAAGCAAGGCGCCGTACATGGCAAAACCGCCCGTGTGGACATTGAGCAGGTTCCTCAGCGTCAAAATGGGCTGAAAGGCGGAATCCAGCAGGCAGTACATCGCCCGCGCCAGCGCAAAGCCCATCGGCAGCGCGAGAAGGGATGTGAAGGCGGCGGCCCGGCTGAGCCGTTCGTGCCGTGAACTCAGCCGCCACAGCAGGATGATGGCCAGCCAGCAGCCCAGCGCCAGCAAGAGGCCGTAGGCATAGATCCGGGCGCCCGGGACGGGCAGAATGACAGCGTCCTCGTACATCAGGCTCACTCACCCGCCAGGCTGGCAAAATAGATCATGTCGCTTTGCGCGCGCTCGTTGGATTTTGTTTTGTCCTGGTAATATCCGCCATTGAACACCAGGGTGGCCGAGTTGCCCCCGTCCAGATTGAAGGCCTGGATGGCGCCCAGGTCAAAGAGAATCTGCGCCATCTCCTGCTGCGTCACGCCGTCACGGCCGGACAGGCCTTCGACAAGCACTACGATGTATTGCAGCGGCGCCAGCTGGCCGATCGCCAGCCGCGGCTCCCTGCCGTGGGGGTTATAGCCGTAATTCTTATCTATGGTAAGCAAAACGCCGTCCTTGATCAGCGCAGGGCCGAAGGTGAAGGCATTGACGATGGTGTGGCCGGCATCCTCAAAGGCTTCGATCTCCTTGGCGTTAGATTTGACAAACAGGTGAAAATCCGCGTTTTCATCGATGATCAGCAGGTCCTTGATGCGGTTTGGCTTTTTGCGGATCCGCACGCCCATGCGGTATTCAAAGCTGGTCTTGACCGGATCATGGCTGAGGTAGTTGGCGCTGAGGGCCAGCGCGGCGTTGTGTTTTTCGGCCATGGAGGAAACCAGCGCCACCTTGCTGGAGGCGGGCTTGCCCGCGGTGGCTGTGCGCAGTTGGCTGGGATCCGTGATGGAGATGGTGGCGATGCGCAGCCTTACGACATGCTGCTTCCCGGTCTCCAGTTCCCGGGTCTCCAGCTGCACGCGGATGCTTTCATCCTCATAGCCCTCAGCGGTAAAACCGGCAGGGTCCAGGGGCCTGCCCGGGGAAAAATCCATGGGCAGCGGCTCAAAGGCCGGCTGCGCGGCGGCGGAAGGAATCAGCCAGCTCAGCGCGCCGCTGTCTTCTTCCTCTTGCCAGCGCTCCTCCAGCAGTTGATAGTTGGCCTCGTCCAGCAGCGCGCCGGAGGGCACCAGAAAGGGCAGGGCCAGGCTGATGAGCAGGGCCAGCGCGAGAATCAGCGTGGTGGTTTTCTTCATATAAGGCTCAGGACCTTTCTTCAGGTGATTTGAACACCCAGGATTTCATGACGCGGTAATTGACAAAGAACAGGACGGTATCCACCAGGATCTTGGCCAGGCCCCTGTCCATGCCCAGGAGCTTGTGGAAGGCGTCGATCAGCAGGCTGGACGCCAGGTAGACCAGGATGGCCAGCAGAATATAGCGCAGCAGGGCGCCTTTGGACTTGTGGATGTTGAACACAAACTGGCGGTTGACCCGGTAGTTGAACAGGGCGGAGCACACCCTGGCGATGCCGTTGGGCAGCAGGGCGCTGCTGTAGGACATGCCGGGGAAAAAGGCTGTGAAAAGCGCGGGCAGCAGCCAGCGGTCCAGAAGGTTGAACAGCGCGTGGTCCAGCAGTGTGGACAGCGCGCTGGCGGAGGCAAACTTGAAAAAGTTGGAAAACAGCAGCTTATAGATACGCCAGGAATCATGAAAGGGCCGGAAATGCGAGCCGGCATTGGCGTCATGGTAGATGGTTTGGATGGGCACCACCTCAAAGCCGATGTGCCACCCGGACATGTGGATGAGCATGTTCGTCTCATATTCAAAACGGCTGCCCGGGATGTCGATCATCCGCGGCATCAGCTGGCGGCTGATGCCGCGCAGGCCGGTTTGGGTATCCGGCAGCCAGTGGCCATACAGCAGCATAAAGAAAAAGCTGGTCAGCCGGTTGCCGGCTTTGCTTTTGGGCGGCACCTGAGGTCCCGAGAGATCCCGGCTGCCCAGGATCAGCCTGTCCGGCTTCTTCTGCATGACCTGGGCAAGGCGCAGGCAGTCCGGCGCGGTGTGCTGGCCGTCTGAATCAGCCGTGATCACGCCGGTGGCGTCAGGATACGCGCTCAGGATGTGCTGCATGCCATGCTTGAGCGCGTATCCCTTGCCGCGGTTGTCCGGGTAGGACAATACCTCGCAGGCGGGGTTGTCGCGCAGCTCATCGAAATAGGGCGCGTAATCCGGCCCGGAGCCGTCGTCTACCACCACAATGCGTTTGAAGCCATGCGCAACCAGGTCCCGCACATAGGCTATCAGCCGGTCATCAGGGTGCAGGGATGGGATGAGTACCACGGCTTGCTGTGATGCCAATCGGACAGCCCTCCTTGCCTTTGTTTCAATTCCATAGTATACCTTGCCCGGCTGCAGATTGCAAAATTATTCTGGGACGGGTTTTCCAGGTTTCCGGGTGCGTCACGACTGCTTTCCGCTTTTGTCAGCGGATGCTGTGACGGCGGCGCGGGTTGTGGTATGATGCTGGCGGCACCAACATCATCAGGAGGTATGAGCATGCTGACGTACGGTCAGGCGCGGCCCGACGAGGAGAACGACCTGCTGGATTTTGCCAACTATGTGTTCAGTTATTCTGCTGCCCCGACAGATTTCAGGAAGCTGCATCCGTGGGTGTACGGCCAGCCCGGGTTTTCCGCCATCACCCAGGTGGCGCGTGAAGACGGGCGCATCAGGGGCATGATCAGCGCGGTGCGTGATGTGCTCAGCCTGAACGGACAGGAACTGAAGTTCGGCTATATCGGCACGGTGTCCACCCACCCCTACGCGCGTGGCCAGGGCATCATGCGGCGATTGATGTCGCTGACCCTGGACAGCCTCAGGGCGCAGGGCTGCCAGCTGGCGGTCTTGGGCGGGCAGCGCCAGCGCTACCAGTATCATGGCTTTGAGGATGCCGGCGCACGGGTGATGCTGAGCCTGACCAGCGCCAGCCTGCGCCACGCCCTGGGCGGACAGGACCATGGCCATCGCTTCGTGCCGCTGGACCAGGCGGGGGAGGACGCGATGCGGGCTGCCAGGGCGCTTCACAGCCGGGAAAGTTATATTTGTCTTCGCAGTGCGCAGGCATTTGAAGCCAAGCTGCATACCTGGGATGGCCAGGCCTGGGCGGTCTTCCGGGATGGCAGGATGGTGGGGTATTTCTATCTGGCCTATGGCCAGGTCGCGGAGTTCTTCTTTGAGGAGGATGTGCGCCTGCCGGGTGTGTTTTGGGATTATATGTCCCTTCAGAAGCTCAGTCAGCTGCGCGTGGAGCTGCCGGCGTCACAGGCGGCGCGCTGCGGTGACCTGTTCGCCGCGGCCAACAGCTTCAGCCAGCACCCGGCCTGTATGCTGCGTGTCATGGACTGGCAGGCCTTCCTGCAGGTTTTGCTGCAGTACAAGGCCAGCCATCAGCCCTTGACCGCGGGACGGCGGGTGCTGGACATTGCGCAGGAAGCCCGCCTGTCCATCGCCTGTGAAGGGGCCCGGGTAAGCGTGCAGGCCAGCGCCGACCGGGCCGACATGTCCCTGGATGCTCAGGCGGCGGTGCGCTTGACGACTCTGCCGCTGTCCCGGGCGCTGCACCCGGACCATCCCTTCCTGGACTGGTTCCCGGTGGATTTTTATCTGCCGCTGGCGGACAGCTTCTGAAACTAAGATCCCACGCTGCTTTGAACGCAAACAAGATTTAATCAGTACAAAACAGGACAATGTCCAACATAGTGTCTTGAAATAGACAGACTATGGTTTTTGGGGATGCAAGCTCTCCTTTTCTCCCGTAATGTGGAATTAGTTTATGTGTAAGGAGGCTTATGAAACGTATCTCTGAAGCGGTCATCCGTCACCGCCGGCTGATTGTCTGGATTGCCCTGCCGCTGTGCGTGGTCAGCGTCTTTGCCGCGCAGTCCGTCAAGGTCAATTATGACCTCAGTGTCTACCTGCCCCGGGAGGCGCCCACGGTGAAGGCCTTGGACCAGATCAAGACAAGCCTGCCCAATTTGCAGCTGTACCTGCCGGGCCTGAGCATCCAGGAAACCCTGCGGGAGAAAGAGCGCCTGGCAGCCCTGCCCGGGGTGGAGGATATCCTGTGGCTGGACGACGTTATCGATTTGCGCGATACCCCGCTGGACATGCAGGACGAGGACATGCTGTCACAGTTCTATCACAATGGCCCGCTGTTCCATCTGACCATCCCCGAAGCGCAGCAAAGCCGGACCGTCCTGACCCTGCGGGAGATGTATCCCGACGGCTACCTCAAGGGGACGGCCGCGGACAACGCGCAGCAAATCAACGTAACCATGGGGCAGGTTGCCACCATTGTATACTATGTTGTTCCCTTGTGCCTGATCATCCTGGCGCTGGCTACGCGCCACTGGCTGGAGCCCGTCCTCTTCCTGCTGGCGATCGGGGTGGCGATTCTCATCAACGAGGGCACCAACATTTTTCTTGGCAGCATATCCTTTATTACCCGCGCCTGTTCCGCCATTTTGCAGTTGGCTGTTTCCATCGATTACGCGATTTTCCTGCTGCACCGCTTCAGCGAATTCCGCGATCAGGGAAATACGCCGGTAGAAGCGATGAAGATGGCCATGCGAAAGGCCTCCAGCGCCATTGCCGCCAGCGCCATGACCACGGTGTTCGGATTTCTGGCCCTGCTGCTGATGAACTTCTCCCTGGGGCGTGACATGGGCATCGTGCTGGCCAAGGGCGTGCTGCTGAGCTACCTGAGTGTCATGATTGTGTTGCCCGCGATCGCCATCAGCTGCGTCAAGTGGATTGACAAGTCACGCCACTGCAGCTTCATACCTTCCTTTGGCCGATTTGGCAAGGCAGTGGTCCGCTTTGGCGCGCCGCTGGCCATTGTCATGCTGCTGGCCTTGCCCCTTGCCTTTATGATGCAGCAGCAAAACACCTTTGTTTATGGCACCGGCGGCATGCACAGCCCGGACTCGCCGCTGAAGCTGGAGGCGCACAGGATTGAAAACCGCTTCGGCGGCGAGCGCATGATGCTGCTGATGGTGCCTGAGGGCGACCGGGCGCAGGAAGTTCACCTGGGCCGCGCGCTGCGCGAGGTGCCCGGTATCCTCTCGGTGATGTCCTATGTGGACACCGTGGGCGCCGAAATCCCTTCACAGGTGCTGGACGCGCAGATCGCTGAGCAGTTTTACGCAGATGGCTACGCGCGCTTTATCCTCACGACAGACCGACCCGATGAGGGCCCCGACGCGTTCGACATGGTGGAGCAGGTCCGCGAAACAGCTTCTTTATATTACCCGCAATCCGGCCACCTGCTGGGCGAGGCGCCGGTCAATCTGGATTTAAAAACCTTTATTTCAGCGGACAACCTCAAGGTGCTGCTGGCCGGTATCGTTTCCATTGGCATGGTGCTGCTGCTTAGCTTCAAAAGCCTGTCCATTCCCGTCATTCTGCTGGTCATCATCGAAGGATCCATCTGGCTGAACATGGCCTCGCCCTATGTGATGGGTACGACGCTGAACTATATTGGCTATCAGATTGTTTCCTCTGTGCAGCTGGGCGCCACGGTAGACTATGGGATACTTTTGACCCAGCGCTATCTGGAGGGCCGCTGCAGGCAACTGGCTCCAAAGGCGGCTGCCGCCTGGGCGCTGGAGGTGTCCACCGGCTCCATCCTGCCCCCGGCCTTGATTTTCACGCTGGCCGGTTACGCCCTGGGCATTCTGGTGCGGGAAAATGGCATCATCTCCGAAATGGGCGTCATTATCGGCCGCGGCACGGTGCTGTCTGTCGTAATGGTGCTGCTGGTGCTGCCCAAGGTGCTGGTCTGGTGCGACGGCCTGATTCGAAAAACCACATTGAAAAGCAGGGAGGCAAAGGGATGATTCGTAAACTGACAGCGCTCGCGGGCGCTTTGATCGTGTTGTTGACGTGTCTGGCCGCGCAGGCTGAGATTGTAAAGGATGAGGTCGTCTATGCCAGCCTGGCCGCGGACGGTCAGGTAAAGGGATTGTATGTGATCAACGCCTTTGAGGCGGACTCGCAGGAAACGGTGACCGACCTGGGTGACTACACCCAGGCCTTCCCTCTGGGCGAAGCTGAAGATTTTGCCTATGAAAACGGCGAGGTCAGCTTTGTGATGCAGGCCGGACGGTTTTCCTATCAAGGAGATCTGGCGGGCAGGGAGCTGCCCTGGACGATAGAAATATCCTATTTCCTGGATGGCAACCCCGTGGCGCCCGAGGCGCTCAGCGGCGCCGCCGGTCAGCTTGAGGTGCGCTTGACGGTTCAGGTCAACGAGGCGATGCGTTCCTTCGCGGAGGGGCTCTCCCTGCAGCTGACTGTCACCCTGGACGGCGACAAGGCGACCGGCATCCGCGCGGACAAGGCCACCTATGCTTTGGCCGGCGGCAATCGCACCCTGGCCTATGTGGTCCTGCCCGGCCAGAACGCGGACTATGCCTTTACTGCAAACATCCGGGACTTTTCGATGCCCGGCATCCAGGCGGCCGCCGTGCGCATGGGCATGGATGAGAAGATGTACCAGGACGCCGCTGTCCGGGTGATGGCCGGCTCCCCTTTTGAGAGCGCAGTCAGCGGGCTGATGGGCAACTTCATCCGCAGCATGCAGGGCCGTGCGCCCGTCTCCTTTACCAACAAGGAGAACAGCGTCCGCAATGTACAGTTTGTCATGATGGCGCAGGGCATTCCGGCGCCTGAGCCGCCCGCGCAGCCGGCGCCGGAGCCGGAGAGCCAGAACCTCTGGGATCGCATCCTGAAGCTGTTTAACAAATAACATCCGCCTTGCGCGTGCAAGAAACACACCTCCTGAGGCGTTTGATGGGTATATTCCCACAGTGCCTGAGGAGGTGATTTGCTTGTCCTTGCCGGAATCCGGGGCGCAGCGATTCATGCGGCTGGTCTCGCTGCTGGAGAAAAAGGTTTATTTTACCTGCCTGCGCATGATGGGCAACCGTGAGGACGCCGAGGACTGCGCCCAGGAGGCCCTGTTGAAAGCCTATGGCGCTTTTTCCACCTTCCGCGGCGAGGCGCGGTTTTCCACCTGGCTGTATACCCTGGTGATGCGCACCTGTCTGGACGCGCTGCGCCGGCGCAAGGACGATGTTTCTCTGGATGCGTTGCGTGAAGAGGGCTATGAGCCCGTCGGCGAGACGGCGGAAGCCTACCTGAAATTGGAACAGGAGGAGCGCCGGGCCGCGCTGATCGCGGCTTTGAACACCTTGCCGGCGGATTTCCGGGCGGTCATGGTGCTGCTGGACCTGCAGGGCCTGACCTGCCGCGAGGCGGCCCGGGTGCTGGATGTTCCCGAGGGCACGGTCAAAAGCCGGGCCAGCCGGGCGCGCAGGGCGCTGTACCGGGAATTGTCAAATAATCGGGAACTGTTTGCGGATGAGTTGCGTCACAATGATGAAAGGAGGAGCCGCAATGACCTGTAAAGATTTTGACGCCCTCCTTGACAGCCTCCGGGAAGACCGGCTTACGCAGGAGCAGCGCGCGGCGATCGAGGCGCACCTGACATCCTGCGCGACATGCCGCTTCAAGGCCCGGGTGCTGAACGACCTGCGCGGGCTGGATGAGGAGGAAACGCTTCCCGAAACCTTCAGCGCAGCCTGGCGGCAGGGCATCATCACGAAGGAGGAAACCCCAGTGAAACAATTTCCCCGCTTAACAAAATTCCTTGCGCTCGCCGCGTCGCTGCTGGTGCTGGTAGGCGGGACCTGGCTGGCAGGCCGGGAGCGTCGCCAGGCGGATACTTCCGCGCTTTCTACCAGCTACAGCAGCCCGGCTGAACAAGAAAAAGGCGCCGGCCGGGACAGGTCCATCCTGGAAGCCCCCGCGTCAGCGTCCTACGCCGAAGATGTCGTAGCTGAAGCTGATGAGATGAGCGTGCGCGGCGACGGTAGGGACAAGGAGCAAAAAATCATCCGCACCGCCAGGATGAAGCTGTCCACCCGGCAGTTTGACGCAGATTATGATGCCATCCTGGCCCAGGTAGCCAGCTTGGGCGGGCGCGTCCAGAGCACCAGTCTGCAGAACAGCCGGAGCAGCCTGCGCACGGCATACCTGACCCTGCGGATTCCTGCCGCCCGGTTTGACCAGGCCATCGCTTCCTTCAAGGGCGTGGGGAGCCTGGTGTCCTTCAATGAATCGGCGGAAGACGTGTCCGAGCGCTATTATGACACCGCCGGCCGCCTGATCACACAGCAGCTCAAGATGGAGCGCCTGCAAGCCTTGCTGGCCAAAGCCCAGTCCGTGGAGGACCTGATTGCCATTGAATCCGCCATCACCGACGCCCAGTGGGAAATCGACCAATTGACCGGCAGCCTGCAGGGCATGGACAGCCGTGTTCAGGACGCCACCCTGGATCTGACCCTGAGTGAGCTGTCATCCGCTCAGACCGCTCAGAACAAGGAGGAGACGCTGCCGGAGCGCATCGCCAGCGGCATGCGCGCGGCCCTTGAAGGCTTTAAACTGCTCATGGGCGACCTGATCGTCTTCCTAGCCGTCGCCCTGCCCTATCTCATCGTTCTTGCGGTTATCATCCTGTTGGTCCGAACCATGATAAAAAGGAGAAAAAAACAATGAGAAAAACCCTGTTGCTGCTTGTGACCCTGGCGCTGCTCCTGCCCATGACAGCGCTGACGGCGCTGGCGGAGGGCACGCCTGCCCCGAGGACGGACGGCTTGCTGGTTGTCACCGGCACCGCCACGGTGTCCACCAAGGCGGACATGGCCACCATTGAAGTGGGCGCTACCACCCGAGGCAAGACAGTGGCCGCAGCGCACCAGCAAAACGCGGCCATCATGGAAAAGGTCCTTGATGAAATGCGTAAGCTGGACATTCCGGATGAGGACATCCGCACTAGCCAGTACAATGTGTATTTTGAGATGGATCCCAACACCTACGGGATGCCGGATTACGGCACCAAGGGCGTGTATGTGGTCAACAACATGATCTTTGTCACCCTGCGCGACATCGACAAGGTCTCCGCAGCCCTTGACGCGGCCGCCGCAGCGGGCGCCAACAACATCTACAACCTGGTGTTTCAGTCCTCCCAGTCAACGGAAGCCTACCACAAGGCGCTCACCCGCGCGGTAGAGGATGCCCGCGCCAAGGCGGAGGTGCTGGCCCTGGCCAGCGGCAAACAGCTGGGCGAGCTGGTCCGCATTGAGTCCGGCGATTATGCCGGCCTGCCCTATGGCATCCAAAACCGCGCGGATTTTGCTGTGGCCGAGGGCGGAGGCGCCACCATCCTCTCAGGCGATGTGTCAGTGACCGCCTATGTCACGCTGAGCTTCGCGCTGGAGTAAATCTCATATAACAGTCTCCGGACCCTTGCTCCAAGCGCTGTGCCAGGCCGAAAGGTCTGGCTTTTCTATGTCTTCAATTGAGCGCGCATCCGGGCTGTGGTATAGTAAGGCATCCGAATTCATGGAGGAAGGCTTGTTTGGACGATTGTTTCATCCGTATGCGCTGCTGACCGGGGAGGGCCTGGAGCTGCGCCTGCGCGAACGCACCACCCGCGACCGGCGGCAGGGAATCCGGGAGAGCATCATCTATGACATCTGTCCCCCGGGGGTGCCGTACGCCGGCTATGTCAGCCTGCGCCTGGGGGAAAGCCCTGAGATCTTCTATCTGGGGCATATCGGCTACCGTGTGGAGGAGCCTTTCCGCGGCCGGGGGCTGGCGGCGCGCGCTGTCCGCGCGCTGCTGCCGCTGATGGTGCATGAGGGCCTGCGCAGCCTGTCCATCACCACGGATACGGATAACCTGCCCTCCCGCAAGACATGTGAGAATCTGGGGTGCGTTTTGGAGAGCATTGTCCCTGTGCCGCGGCGCTACCGAGCGCTGTGCATGAATTCCCCGGCCAAGTGTCGCTATGTCCTTCTGGTGGAGGAGTTGAGCAAGGAGGGGATCAGACGCCATGATTTTGCAGGTTGACGGGATCGACGCCCGCGTTGAGCAGCTGGGCGCCGGTGAGCAGGTGCTGCTGCTGCATGGCTGGGGCCCCGGCATGGTGTCGCTGGAAGAGCATTTGCTGCCCCTGGGGCATACGCTCAAGCGGCGTTATGAGGTCAGCATGCTGGAGTTTCCCGGGCATGGGGATACGCCTGCCCAGCAGGGCGCCTGGGGCGTCCCGGACTACGCCGGATGGACCCTGCATGCCATGGACCTGCTGGGGCTGCGCAGGCCGCACATCGTTGCCCATTCCTTTGGCGGGCGCGTCGCGCTGTGGTTGGCTGCCAACCATCCTGACCGCGTGGGCAGGCTGGTCATTACCGGCGGAGCCGGGCTGCGCCCCAAAAGGACGCTGCAGGGCGTGGCGCGCAAGTGCTTTTATCAAACCGGCAGGGCATTGATCCGGCTGGCCGGGCGGGTGCCAAGCCTGAAAGAGCGCTCAGACTGCTGGCAGTCGGCCCTGCGCGACGCCTTTTCCTCAGCGGATTACCTGGCAACGCCTGAGGGTTTGCGCGCCAGCTTCAGCCGCATTGTGGCAGAAGACCTGCGCCCCCTGCTGCCGCGGATTGCTCACAAGACCCTGCTTGTATGGGGGGAGAAGGACACCGCCACGCCCTTGTGGATGGGTCAGGCCATGGCGCGGGAGATGCCGGACGCCCGGTTGCTGGTCTATCAGGCGGATGACCATTTTGCCTACAAGCACCAGACCGCGCGCTTCGCGACGGCTGTGGACGCTTTTTTGGAGGAGGCGGGGGATCGATGAACGTGTTAAGCCGCCTGGCGTGGTTCGTGCTGTGGGCCGGTCCCGTCATCGCCATCCTGTTGGCTGCCCGGCAGTTGATGCAGTTCGCGCAGCTGAGCAGCTACCAGGCCGGGGGCTATATCCGCGCGCTGCGCCGCCTGCCGCAAAAGTGCGTCTGGCCCGGCCTGGCTCTGAGCGCCGTGGCCGTCGTGCTGATGGTTTTCGGCACGTTGGCCCTGAGCGCCCCGCCCTTTTTAAGCCTGGTGGCGGCTTTGCTGCTCACCGGCCTGTTGCTTGTCGCAGGCTGGATCATCGGGCAGATGGCCTACCGGGAGAAGACAGCCAAGGTCAAGCTGGTGATGACAGCGCGCATCAAGCGGCTCTACCTGGCCACCGCGCTGGTCGCCGGCCTGATTTGCTGGCCGATGTGCCGCGCCGGCTGGTCACTGGGCTTTGCTGTCCTGCTGCCCGTCCTGACCCCGATTCTGCTGCTGCTGGGCTTGTTTTTAGCCTATCCGGTGGAAAAGGCCATCCAGCTGATTTACTGTGAGGACGCCAGGCGCATTCTGGAGGGCTATCGCAAAACCGGCCTGGACGTGATCGCAATCACCGGCAGCTACGGCAAGACCACGGTCAAGAACATCCTGGCTGCCATGCTGTCCCAGCGCTATCCGACCCTGGCAAGCCCGGCCAGCTTCAATACGCCCCTGGGCCTGGCCCGCTGCATCCGTGAGGAACTGGGCCATCAGCACCGTTTCTTTATTGCTGAAATGGGCGCGCGCCATCCGCAGGACATCCGTGTGCTGTGCAGGATGATCCGCCCCCGGGCCGGCATCCTGACGGCCATCGGGCCCCAGCACCTGGAAACCATGGGCAGCCTGCAGCGCGTACAGGAAACCAAGTATGACCTGATTCGCGCCCTGCCCGGGGACGGCTATGCGGTGTTTAACGATGACGGCAAGCAGGTCGCCGAGTGCTTCCGCCGGACGACCCATCTGTCCAAATGCCTGGCGGGCAGTGTGGACAGCGGCGCCTGGGCAGAGGAGGTCAAGTTCTCCGCTGAGGGCAGCGACTTTGTTCTGTGCTTTCCGGACGGCAGCCGCCAGGCAGTGAGCACCGCCCTGGCCGGTGAGCACAACGTGCGCAACATTCTTATGGCCGCCGCCATGGCCAGGCAGCTGGGCATCAGCCCGCGTAAGATCGCCCTGGCGCTGGAGGAGGTCCGTCCCATCGCCTCACGGCTGCAAATGAGCATTCATCCGCGCGGCTACAAGGTCATCAACAACGGCTTCAACTCCAATCCGGACTCCAGCCGCAAGGCCCTGGAGGTGCTGGCAGCGCAGCCTGGACGGCTGGTGGTGGTGACGCCTGGTTTTATCGAGCTGGGCAGACAGGAGACGCCCTCCAACCGCCGCCTGGGCAGCGACATTGCCGCTGTCGCGCACCTGGCGCTGCTCATCGGCGAGAAGCGCACCCGGCCCATCAAGGAAGGCTTGCTGGAAAACGGCATGCGGCCGGAAAACATCCTTGTATTCGCCGGCCTGAATGAGGCCAACCGCTATATTCAGGAGACCTTTGGTCCCGGGGATGTGCTGCTCTACGAAAACGACCTGCCGGATCATTACGCCTAAGGAGGGGATGAGCATGTCAGGAAAGATACAGCTGGGCATCCTCTTTGGCAGCAGAAGCTGCGAGCATGAGGTTTCCATCATCTCCGCGCTGCAGCTGGCGGCCATGGCCAACCCCTTCAAGTATGAGGTGATCCCGGTGTATATCACCAAGCGCGGGGAATGGTTCATCGGCGGGGCGCTGTGGAAGCTGGAAACCTATGAGCGCTTTGACCCGCGCAAAAGCGGCCTCACCCGCGTATTCCCGGATCTGACCGCGCGTTCCGGCGCCCTGATGGCCTTTGAGCGTTCCAAGCCCTTTCAGGGCGAGCGCCGCTATGTGGCTGCGCGGCTGGATTGTGTGATCCCGGTTTTTCACGGCCTGCATGGGGAGGATGGCAGCATCCAGGGCATGCTGGAGCTGATGGACCTGCCCTATGCCTCCACCGGCGTTCCCGGCAGCGCGGTGGGCATGGACAAGGTCATGATGAAGCGCCTGTTTGCCGGTCACGCTTTTCCCGTGCTGGCGGATACCTCCCTGACGCGCGGCGCTTTTGAGGCGGATCCGGATGCGGCCTGCCTGCGGGTGGAAGCGCAGCTGCCCTATCCGGTCTATGTCAAGCCCGCCAACCTGGGCTCCTCCATCGGCGTCAGCCGCGCCGGCGACCGGGCGCAGCTGATGGAGGCCCTGCAGCTGGCCTTTGAGCTGGACCGCAGGGTGCTGGTGGAACAGGGCCTGGACAATCCGCGCGAGGTCAACTGCGCGGTGATGGGCTTTGGCGAAGAGGTCACCCCCTCGGCGGTGGAGCAGCCGGTGCGCGAGAATGATCTTGAGCTGCTTGATTTTAAGACCAAGTACCTTCGGGGTGGTGACGATCAAGCCGGCATGGCGGCGCTCAGCCGCCTGATTCCTGCGCCCATCAGCCGGGAGGATACCCAAAAAGTGCAGCGGATCGCCTGCGATGTCTTCCGCGCCCTGGATTGCAAGGGCGTGGTCAGGGTGGATTTTATGATGGACCGGGCGTTCGGGGAGCTGTACATTACTGAGATCAACACCATCCCGGGCTCGCTGGCCTTTTATCTGTGGGAGAAAACCGGCGAAGGGCTTTGCTACCGCAGGCTGATCGACCACATGGTGGACTATGCCATGAAGGCCTATCAGGAAAAGGATCGCAACATCACATCCTTCCAGTCCGACATCATCACCGAGGCGCTCAAACGCCAGGCATCCGGCGCCAAGGGCGCCAAAGCATAATATGTAAGGAGAAAGACAATGAACCCATATGTCAGCCGCGTGCTGGAAGAGGTAGAAGCGCGCTACGCCCATGAGCGCGAATTTCTGCAGGCCGCCCAGGAAATGCTGCCCAGTCTGTCAAACGTGTTTGACCAGCACCCCGAGTATGAGCAGGCGGGCTTGCTGGAACGCTTTATCGAGCCTGAGCGCGTCATCATCTTCCGCGTGCCCTGGATGGATGATCAGGGCAGGCCCCGGGTCAACCGGGCCTACCGGGTGCAGTTTTCCTCCGCCATCGGCCCATATAAAGGGGGCATCCGCTTTCACCCCAGCGTCAACCTGGGCATTCTCAAGTTTCTGGCGCTGGAGCAGACCCTTAAGAACAGCCTGACCGGGCTGCCCATTGGCGGGGGAAAGGGCGGCAGCGATTTTGACCCCAAGGGCAAGTCCGACGGCGAGGTGATGCGCTTTTGCCAAAGCCTGATCAACGAGCTGTACCGCCATATCGGCGCTAGCATCGACGTACCGGCCGGGGACATCGGCGTGGGCGCGCGCGAGGTGGGGTATATGTATGGCCAATACAAGCGTCTGACCGGCTTGTATGACGGCACCTACACCGGCAAGGGCCTTTCCTTTGGCGGCTCCAGCGGCCGCACCCAGGCTACGGGCTATGGCCTGCTGTATCTGGTGGACGCCATGCTCAGGCAGAACGGGCTGAACATCGCCGGCATGCGCGTCATCGTTTCCGGATCCGGCAACGTGGCGATCCACGCTGCAGAGAAAGCCATGCAGATGGGCGCGCTGGTCATTGCCATGAGCGACTCAAATGGCAGTGTCTACGACAGCGAGGGCGTCCAGCTGGAGGTGATCAGGCAAATCAAGCTGCAGGAGCGCGGACGTATCAGCGACTACCCGCGGCGCGCAGGCCGGGGCGAGTACCGGGAGGGCGCTGCCGGCATCTGGCAGCACCGGTGTGATCTGGCCCTGCCCTGCGCGACACAGAATGAGCTGGACCTGGACAGCGCCGTGGCCCTGGTCAAAGGCGGCGTCAAGGCGGTGGCCGAGGGGGCCAACATGCCCACCACGCTGGAGGCGACCGCGTTCTTCCAAAGCCAGGGCGTGCTGTTTGCCTCCGGCAAAGCGGCCAATGCCGGCGGCGTCGCGGTCAGCGCGCTGGAGATGAGCCAAAACGCCATGCGGCTGAACTGGACCCTTGAGGAGGTCGACAGGCAGCTCAAGGACATTATGGAGCGTATCTTTGAAAAGGTCAGCCAGACAGCGGCGCGCTATGCCCGGCCCGGGGACTATGTGACCGGCGCCAACATCGCGGGCTTTCTGAAAGTGGCTGAGGCCATGATGGCGCAGGGGGTGGTCTGATGCCGGGCGATGAGCAGTCCTCCGGGTGCGCGGACAATCAAAAGCGCCGGGCGCCTGGCGGTCGCGCGGGACGATCCGCGCTGCTCAAAGCCCTGGTACTGATTTTGGGGATCCTGGGGCAGGTGCTGGGCCTGTCCCGCTCCGATTATATGTCCGGCACGCACTTTTTGTACTACACCAACATCAGCAACCTGCTCGTCATCGCGCTGATGGCCATGCTGCTCATCCGGGTATTGCGCGCGCCGGACAGGCAGCTGCCCCCCTGGCTGTCGGCTGCGCGCATGGCGCTGTCCGCCGGTATCCTGCTGACCTTCGCGGGCTTTACGCTGCTGCTGTTGCCCAGGATTGACCCGGACTATCTTTACAGCCCGGGTAACCGGCTGGTGCATTACCTGGTGCCCCTGCTGGCCTGCCTGGATTTTGTGCTGTTCCCGGACAGCCCGCCGCATCCGCGGCCCCGCCTGGCGTGGGGATTGCTGCTGCCACTTATATATTTTCTGTTCTCCATATGCCTGACACAGTCAGGCGTGCGCATGCACGGCGGTTATGCGCCCTATTTCTTTTTGGACTATAAGACCCATGGATGGTTTGCTGCCGGCGGCAGCAGCCTGGGGGTCTTTTGGTGGTTTCTGATCTTGCTGGGCTTGCAGCTGCTGCTTAGCAAGGTATTGCTGGGCCTGCGTGACCTGACGGCACGAAACCTGCAGGGAACGGAGCCTGCCTGACCGTTTTCTCTCCCCGCCCCCCGATATCCCCCAATATCCTCAATTAGCCCTTGACAAGGCTGGTGCCTGTCATTATAATCACCCTTGCGCTGTCGCGTTGGGGAATGGTGTAACGGCAGCACCTACGACTCTGACTCGTATAGTCTAGGTTCAAATCCTAGTTCCCCAGCCAGCCTGCCCCCATGGTCTAGCGGCCTAGGACACCGCCCTCTCAAGGCGGCAACACGGGTTCGAATCCCGTTGGGGGTGCCAGTCAATAAACGCTGATATGATCGGCGTTTTTTCTATTTCGCGTTGTGTGGCTTAATGATTCATGCTGTTGATTGACTGCGTCATGATGCAAAACGACCGCATGACAATGACAAAAAACAAGATGATATATGTAATTTGTATGACGCGAAAATCATAGAAACCTTTTGTTCAGCGCCTGGTTGATCGCGTCCGTGATCTTGTCCTTAGCATATCATCAAGAGTTTCGTCAGGCTGCATATCGATCTACAAGCTTTGATAAAATTGCTCTGCAAGCATGGTGCGCTTAAAGGCGGTGCTTGGATCAATCTGATAAGCGAGTGTAAAGACATGGACTTGAAACGCTGCCACCTGCGGAGCTTGAAAGGATTATCGGCGAATGGATGACATAAGAAGGTGCCAGATCTGCGGCCGGACCGACTGGATCGAGCGTCATCACATCTTCGGCGACAGCAGACGTAAGAAAAGCGAGAAGTTTGGCTTGATGGTAGACCTGTGTCACTGGTGCCACAATGAACCGCTTTTCGGAGCGCACCACAAGCCTTTGCCCGGCAGCAGGCGGCCTTTGGCGTGCCGCTGGGTGATGATGAATGAGCTATTGGGAGGATCGTGCCGAGGCTTTGCAGGCCTACTACGACCGCCGGAGCGCAAAGACGCTGAGGACGGTGTCGTGGGCTTATGACCGCATGGTCAGGCAGCTGCACGAGGACACCGAGAAGATCATCGGCAACTTTGCGTTTTACTACGACCTGACCAGGGATCAGGCCATGGAGCTGCTGAGACAGCCCGCGCCAATGAGCGTGTTGGATGACCTGCGGGAGCGGCTGACCACGATCACCGACAAGCGCATGCGAACGGCGCTTGAGGCCCGGCTGTCGGCCCCGGCGTATGCTGCAAGGATCAACCGTATCCAGGCGATCCGCGAAAGCGCCCGGGTGAACGCGGTGCAGGCTGCCGACGTCGAAAACACGGTGGGGCAGGTGCACATGCGCGACATCCTGTTCGAGGGCTACCAGCGGACCATGTTTGACATCCAGCAGTACACCGGGCTGGGGTTCGGGTTTTCAGGCGTGGATAACCGGCGCTTGAACCAAATTCTGCGCTACAACTGGAGCGGCAAGCAGTTTTCTCAGAGGGTGTGGGCAAACGCCAATGTAACCGCCCGAAACCTGAGCCAGGCCCTGACCGAGGTCATCATGCACGGTAAGACCAGCAGGCAGACCTTTGACGCGCTGATGGACGAGGCCAACGGCTCAAGGTTCGCGGCCAACAGGTTATTAAGGACCGAGACCAACTACATCAGCAACCAGGCAACGGCAGAGGCGTACGCGGACGCGGGGATTGAGCGCTACCGATACATGGCGGTTCTTGATGGCAGGACCTCAAGAAAATGCGCCGATTTGGACGGGCGGGAGTTTCTGCTGAGCGAGAAAGAAGTGGGCGTGAATTATCCGCCTCTGCATCCGTGATGCAGGTCGTCTGTATCGCCTGTGATCGACGGCATCGCCTATGACAAGATGCAAAGATGGGCGCGCGATCCAGAGACGGGCGAAGAGATGAAGGTGCCGCGGGACATGAGCTATGGCGAGTGGAAACGCTGGCAGGAGGATGGCGCCCCGGCAGATATTCAAAATTGGCGGGATAGAAAAAACCCGAAACCTGTTGTTACGATTGACAAAAATAGCGATTTTATGTTAAAATTAGGTGAGGAATACTATTCTAAAATCACTGAAATAGCGAACAATGCACCGGAAGTTCCTCGCGCTATATGGGGCAAGAATCAGTCAAGCATAAAGATTGCAACAGGAAGTTACACAGGTCAAACGGCGTACAATGATGATTTTGGCATTCATGTAAATGTGGCAAATGACGCAAAAGGGACAAGACTTAAATTGCCGTTTGCGGATACATTCCATGAATCATGGCACAACATAGACCACAGGTTAGGCAATGGGAATGTACCGCTGTCTGCAAGCGGGAAGTTTGGAGAAACATTGAAAGCAGATTTTAAGCGACTGGCAGAATCGAAGAGAGCTCCTACAAGCACTGGTCGCATCCCGAGCCGCAAAGAGGCTATGAAATCGATTGCAAGAGAGTTCTTTTATATGGACGGACGCGAGGCCGGTGGTATCATGGACATAATGGAAGGCGCTTCAGGTGGAGAGTTTGAGACAATGATAGGTCATGGCAAGGAGTACTGGAAGCAAAGATTTATGCTTGAAAAAGAGGCGTTTGCTGCTATTGGTGAAATGGCAATGACTAACCCTAATGGCTATAAAATGTTTCAAGAATTGTTCCCGGAATCGCACAAAACATGGCTTGAAATGTTGAAAGGAGTGTTATAATGGCTGACGTGTGGGATATGGTAAAAAAGTATTGGGAAAAGTTTGGCGTTGCTTATCCTTTGCGTTGGCTTAGCAATTTAACGGACGAGGAGCATATCGCGAAGATTGAGGGATGCTTAAACACAGGCGTGCCAATAAAACCGATGTACGAAGAAAACAGAGACTATTAACTGACTAACTACAACCCAAGCACCCGCGCAAGCCGGTGCTTTTTGATTCGTCTTATGCGGCTTGGTGTTTTTAGATACTGATAGAGCGTATATGTTAGATACGATAGAGCGCATACAATTTGACACGGATTTTACAATCCGCTACACTACCAGGGGTTTGCATGGTGATTTTGATCTTCACTCAAATGGAGGATACCGTGAACATTTACGATATTTTCCGCCTGATGGGCGGCCTGGCGATGTTCCTGTATGGCATGTTTGTCATGGGGGACGCTTTGGAAAAGCGCGCGGGCAAGCGGCTGAAGTCCGTTTTGGAGCAGCTGACCGACAAGGCTGTCAAGGGGGTGCTGCTGGGCGCCGGCGTGACGGCGGTGATCCAATCCTCCTCGGCGACAACGGTGATGATCGTCGGCTTTGTCAACTCCGGCATCATGCACCTGCGCCAGGCTATTCCGGTGGTGATGGGGGCCAACATCGGCACCACGATCACCGCGTGGATTCTATCCCTGACCGGCATTCGCAGCGACAGCCTGCTGATGTCGCTGCTCAAGCCTTCCACCTTTTCGCCCATCATAGCCTTTGTGGGCATTGTCATGCTGATGGCCTCCCGCCGCAGGCGCGATACCGCCTCCATTCTGCTGGGATTTGGCATCCTGATGTTCGGGATGGAACAAATGTCCGACGCGGTCAAGGGCCTGGCCGAGCTGCAGGCCTTCCGTGATTTGATGGTGATGTTTACCAACCCTGTCCTTGGCGTGCTGGTTGGCGCCGTGATCACGGCGATCATCCAAAGCTCTTCCGCCTCCGTGGGCATTTTGCAGGCCATCTCCAACACCGGCGTGATCAGCTACGGCGCCGCGCTGCCCATCATCATGGGACAAAACATCGGCACCTGCATCACAGCGCTGCTGTCCTCCATTGGCGCCAATCGCAATGCCAAGCGGGTCGCGGCAGTGCATCTGTATTTCAACATCATCGGCACCGTGCTGTTCCTGTGTGGATACTATCTGCTGGACTGGCTGATCGGCTTCAGCTTCACCGCGCAGCCGGTCAACGCCGTGGGCATTGCGGTGACCCATACGACCTTTAACCTGGTGACAACCGCTGTTCTCTTTCCCTTTATCGACCGCTTGGAATGGCTTGCGCGTCGAACCATCAAGGATGATGCCCAGGGGGAGAAGCTGGTGCTGCTGGACAGCCGTCTGCTGAATACACCGTCCGTCGCGATTGAGCAAAGCCGAAGGCTGACGGTGGAAATGGCCTGTCAGGCGCAGCGGGCGATGCAAATGGCGGACAGCCTGCTGGACCAGTTTGATTCCAAGGTCTTTGCCAGCATTGAGGATGCCGAGCTTACCATTGACCAGTATGAGGACCGCCTGGGGGAATACCTGGTGCAGGTCAGCTCGATGCGCATGTCGGAGGCTGACAGCCATGAGGTGACCAAGCTCTTGCACAGCATCGGGGATTTTGAGCGCATTTCGGATCATGCTGTCAACATTTCCGAGGTAGCCCAGGAAATGCATCAGAAGGGCATTCAGTTTTCACCGGAAGCCCAGCGCGAGACGCAGACCATCCGTGCGGCGGTGCGCGAGATCGTACAGCTGACGGTGGAGGTCTTTGCCAACAGTGATGTGAAGCTGGCCGAGAAGGTTGAGCCGCTGGAGGAGGTGGTGGACCGCCTGCGCGCCATCATCAAGGACAATCATATTGAACGCCTGCGCAGCGGCGTTTGTACCATCGAATTAGGCTTTGTGCTCAATGACTTGCTCACCAACCTTGAGCGCGTTTCCGACCACTGCTCCAACATTGCGGCCAATGTGATTGAGATTGAGCTGCGCGGCAGCCCGGTCACGCATGAGCACATGCGCCAGGTTCACGAGGGCAAGGTCAGCGCGACCTACAATGCCCAGTATGAGAGCTACCTGCACCAGTATGATATCGCATGCCCGGTGGAGAAGCCGGATTAATTCAGGGCATCACACATGAGGGGACCGTTGCAAAGCGGCCCCCTTTTAAATTCTGCACCACCGGCTGAATAATGTCTGATATAAAGCCTGTGCGCTTTATGTGAAAGTTCTTTAATTCCTGATTTGTTCTGTCATAAATGCCGCGAAGTCAGTGGCAAGGCTTTGGTCAATCCCAATAACAATATCGGATGAGTACATGGATAAGGCCTGGGCAACCAAGGCTCGATATCTTTCGGGAATTTTCCCGGCCGCCCAATTCGCGCCTTCTGTTTTCGACAGAATCAGTCCGTCCCGTCTGTATGCCAGCACCCTGCATAAATTCAGGATATAATAGACTAGGCTTTCTGTGATCTCCTCTTTGGCATTTTTTATATCATTCCATATGCTGTCAAAATATAATTCCTTCCGGACTTCGCCAAACATCTCCCGGATATCTTTTCCCAAAAGACATTTTCCCCTGTGCCGGATGATCGTGAAATGTGCTGCCAGGTCCTTGTCGGTACCCTTCATATTCTCAATGTAGTCAGACGGGTTTGACTTGTACCATTGCAAATGCGCATTGGAAAAATGCAGTTCAAAGGGCGTGGGGTAGATGAACGGATTGCAGGCGTTTTTTTTGACGACGCTTAATTCCAGCCCCTTTGCCGGAGCGGCTGCGTTCAATTGCACAACCATGTCCATAAAGCGGCGCTTTGTGTCGTTTGATACCGTCTCATGAATTACAACCACGATATCAATGTCACTCTTCTTTTCGTTGTAACATCCTATAGCAGCGGAGCCGTGCAGATAGACCCCCGCCAGATTGTCTCCCAACATTTCCCGGCTTCGCTCAACAAAAATGCTTGTGCTATCCTCTAATTTCATGCTTGGGGAAGCCTTCCGAGCTTGTTTGCCCTTTCCCTGACTTTATGACGAAAGCTCCGCCTCCATTAGCGGCATCAGCTGCAAGGGGTCGGTGATGATGGCGCCGGGCTGCTCGCCCAGCAGCATTTCCTTTGGCTGGAAGCCCCACAGCACCGCCACGGAGGGGATCTTCGCGGCCCTGGCGCACTGCAGGTCCGTGACGGTATCGCCCACATACAAGCCCTGGCCGGGCGACAATTCCAGTTCCTCCAGCAAGGCAAGCAGCGCGGCTGGATCGGGCTTGAGCGGCACCCCGGACCGGCTGCCCAGTACGGCTGCGAACTGAATATCCGGAAAATAGTGCGCGATGACGGATTTTGTCTCCGGATCATCCTTGTTGCTGAAAACGATCAGCTTGACATCCGCGTCCTGCAGCTGACGCAACATCTCCCGGATCCCCTCGTAAGGCTGGGTATTCACCCGGCTGTTGCGCGAATACTCGAGCAGATACGCGGAATAGACATGCTCCAGCATCTCCTCCTGGCCGGCCAGCGCGCGCTGGGTCAGCATCCGGGCGCCGTTGCCTGTGAACAGCTTGTAGCTTTCCTCCGGATGCTGGGGCAGGCCATAACGGAACAGCACCCTGTTCATCGCGCCGGCAATGTCCGGCAGGGTATTCAGCAGGGTGCCATCCAGGTCAAACACAACAAAATTACGCATTCATCCTCCTTTTTCTCAATTATAGTCTTCCTTCCCGGATCGGGCAAGGCGCGCTGTTTGACAGTGATTGTGCGAGGCTCTATACTGTTTTTGTAAAGGAGGGCCTATGTCACAGGGGCGCATGCGAAAGGGTTCCAGGCGGCTGCTGTTTGCATCGGCGGCCTTGCTGGCGTTGAGCCTATTTTTTGCGTACCGCGCTGTTCAACTGGAAAAGGAATATCAGCTGCTGGCCGCGCAGACGCCCATGTCCTCCCAAGCTCCGCCGCCTTTGGCCTTCAGGCCCCTGGCGCCCTTGTACCGTCATGGCTCAGTGGGCCCGGAGGTGATCGATTTGCAGGCGCGCCTGCAGCAGTTGGGTTATTACCAGGGCGAATTGGACGGCAAGTACTATGAGGAGACCCAGAAAGCCGTTAAGGCTTTTCAGCTTCAGCACGGCCTGGACGCCGACGGCATCGCGGGCGAGATCACACTCAGGGTTCTCAACAGCCAGCAGGCGCAGCCATACGGGCAGGAAGCGTCCAGTCCCCTGCCTGACACTTCACCGGGCGTTTACATCAGTCCCGCGCCCTGAGTTTCATTGTTGACAAGGCCGCCCGTGACGGCGGCTTCATGTTGGTATGCTTTTTCAGTCTTCTTTGTTGTGGCAAGTCTGATAAACTGTATCCAGCAGGGCTACCTACCTGAAAGGATAGGAGCAGCAGAGCCAAATTTGTCAAGACTATCCAAAATGATAGTTGTCAAAACACCTGACGGTTGGTAAAATAGATGGTAAAATAGACATAATAAAATAATATATCATATCGTGTGAACGTGTGGAGAATATGGTAAAATAGACATAGTAATATACGTGTAAAGAATAACCCCGGACCTTACCAAGAACAAGAAGGTGAACTTATGAGAAAATTTTTAAACCTATTGCTGTCGCTGTCGCTGCTGCTGTCCCTGCTTGCGCCTTTTCCGGCGCGGGCGGCAGACCCGGCTTTTCGGGTGCTCTACCAGGAGAACCTGTCCAGCCCTGTGAAAAAGCTGGGTGAATATGAATACCTGTATGATGCGGCAAAGAAGGTCAGCATTGACCCGCGCGGCGGCATTTATACGGTCGTGGTGCTGAAGGACAAAGCCTATACCAAATGGCAGCCCGTCTTTGGCGGGACAAATACAGCCCTGAATGACAGCAAGTATGTCTATATCAAATCGGAAGGGTCATCACGTTTCACCATCACGAGATCCGTTAAATTGGGAGATTCTTTGATTGATGTGGCGTCAAAGATGCGCGTATTCCTTCAGAATGTGATATTGGACAGTCGCTATGGTGGCGCTGAAGGGTCCTGTATGGGCATTCAAGCGCAACAAGATGCAACTGTCATGCTGAAGCAGGGTGCCGAGATTCGTAATTGCGATACAGGTGTTATGATGGATTCCGATTGCTTGCTGGACATCAGCGAAGGGGCAACAGTTCATGACAACTGGAGGGGTATTAAGACCGGCCCCGGGGCTATCATCAATCTCGGCGGCGTGGTTGTTAATAACAGAGTCTGTGGCGTCCATATAGGAGAGAGCAGCACGCTGGTTGTCCGTGAAGGCAGCAGAATCAGCGGCAATGGCAATCATGGAAGCACTGGCGGCGGCATATACGCAGAGGCAAACTCTATAGTGACAATCAGCGGCACAGTGGAGGAAAACAGTGCAGCACTCCAAGGTGGCGGTATTTATTTAAGCCCTGGTTGCAAGCTGATAATGGGGTCGGAAGGGTCTATCAAAAACAATCAAGTGATAAATGATTATTATGGCAGTGGAGGCGGCATTTATGCGAAGAATTCGAAAATCACCTTATTTGGAGAGGTTCAGAGCAATTCTTCTTATTTTAACGGGGGCGGGATCTATCTGGATGAGCAAAGTGAATTAACTCTCTTCAGCAGCGCTTTGATTAGGAACAATAAGGCAAGTAATGCTGGCGGCGGTATTATTGCTTACAGTGGCTCCAAGGTCACCATGTACGGCGGTACGGTTTCAGAGAACAAAGCCTATTTAGGCGGCGGCGTTTGTTTGGAAGACTATTCTACATTGGACATGCTTGTCAGCTCAGCGCTGATTAAAAACAACGAGGTGCCGGGATTAGGCGGCGGCATATATGCTTATGATTCGTGCACAGTGGAGATATCAGGCGTTGTTGAATTCAACAAGGCTGAACTCTATGGCGGAATCTGTATTGCAAAACAATCAACCTTGGTCTTGCACGCAAGTGGCGTGGTACAGGACAACACGTCAATAGAAGAGGGCGGCGGGATAGCTGTCACTATGGGGTCTACAGCTACGTCAAAGGGGACCATCCAGAACAACGCAGCCGGACGGCTGGGCGGCGGCATCATCGTGAGTAATTCATCAGAGCTGACGATAACAGGCGGCAGCATCATCAAAAACAAGGTCAGCTGGTCCGGCGATTCTACGAAAAACGCGAGCGGCGGCGGCATTTATGCATCCAAATCGGAGTTAAACATCCAGGACGCTGCCATAAGCGGCAATGAGCTGCGCAGCTTTGTTACGAGCGCTGCTGGTGGAGGCATCGTACTGCACATGAGTAGAGCAAGCATTTCAGGTTGCCAGATCAACAACAACTATGTGCAGGGCGCAGGAAATGACAACGCCGGCGGCGGCATTTGGGTTGGAATTAATTCAAGCCTTATCCTCGAAGAAAGCACACTGTATGGAAATCGCGCCATCCAATACCTTGGCGGCGACATCTCCCGTGGTGGCGGTCTTGAAGTGTATATTGGTGGCGCTGCGGAAATATCGGATTGCACCTTTGAAATGAACTACTCGGACTACGGTGGCGGCATCATGGCTGTTTTAGCCAATAAGCTATATATCAATGGTACCAACATCCTCAGGAACGATGCCATGAAGGAAAGCGGCGGCGGTGTCATGGTGTATGAAACTGATGAGTTTCTCATGGACCACAGCAAGCTTGCCAACAATGCGACAAGAAGTCACAGCGGTGGTGGTCTGTGCGTTTATCTCACGCGTGTTGCCAGAATCAGCTACTGCACCCTGCTGGAAAACAAAGCTGAGCTTTTCGGGGGCGGCATCTTTTTGCGCACTGCGGACACAGATATCAGTAACTGCACCATCCAGGGAAACAAATCCAACAGTGGCGGCGGCGGTCTGTACGCGGTTGATTCGATGACCGATTTGCAGGACATTTCCTTCTCCTACAACACCACAGGCGGTGATGGCGGCGGCGCTTTCCTTGTCAGGATGGACCGTAATGGCGCTGGAAGTACATTGTCACGCAACAGGTTTCTAGAAAACAGCGCTGGAAAGGGAGGGGGCGGGCTGTCTGTCGAGCTGGTAACTGTCACCATGGATTCCAGCGATTTTGAGGAGAACACAGCCAGAGTGGGTGGCGCTGTATGTCATGTCTCCGCCCCCGACAGCAGAATGGACATAGCAGCCTGCCGCTTTTTGGGCAACAAGGCTGAATACGGCGGCGCTATTTACAACCATGACCATAGTTATGAGGACCCGGCGGATACGGATAAGTATCAGGACCTGTTTACCGACTGGGAAACAGAGTTTGATGGCAATGAGGCAAGCCTGGGGCTGATGGAGCCGCCGGTAAACTGGGATGAATTTGACAACCTGAAGTTTAAAACCCTCTCGGCAGTAACAGTGCGCCCGTCACCGCTGAACAACTACGATATCAACTACATGCGGGATAGCGACACTTATAGCTTGACCTATATGGCCAACAATGGCACAGTCACAAATTGGATGGATTCATATCCGATTAACAGCACAGCCACCCTCAAGGGTGCTGAGGAGTTGGGCTTTAGTTACCCGGGCTATGCCTTCACAGGCTGGAACGACCAGGCCGATGGTACGGGGAACGCCTATGACGCGGGCGGCATGCTGTTTATGGATTACAACAAAACACTGTATGCCCAATGGGAAGAAGGCTTTATCCTGACCTATGACGCCAATGGCGGCGAAGGCGGCCCCCATCAGGATACTTACCTGAAAAATACGGATGCCACGGTGAAAACGGCAGCCGAGGTGGACATAAGACGTGATAACCATCGGTTTACGGGCTGGAACACCGAGAAGGATAGCAGCGGCACTGCCTATCAGCCGGGTGAAATCATGTATATGGATGCTGATATTACCTTATATGCACAGTGGGAAGAAATCCGCCGCTTGACTTACCATCCCAACGGGGGCTTGCCAAATATGACGGTGAAACGCTACTATCCGATCAATACCGATGCCGCCGTGGAAGAGATCTTGTATATCAGGGACGGTTTTGTGCTGGACGGTTACAACACTGAACCGGATAGTACAGGGGATACCTACCATCCTGGCGATCCCATCTTCATGGATCAGGACAAGACCTTGTATGCCCACTGGAAGAAGGCATGCGCCCTTGTCTATGTCCAAACTGAGCGTATTAATCCGCCGCCCCCCTTTGTTGTGGAGCACTATGCCGAAGGGAGCATGGTGACGCTGAAAGAGCCAGGAGAGCTCCTCTTGAATATCCCGGACCGTATCTTTGCAGGCTGGAAGGCCGGCAAAGCGGATGACAGCCCTGTTTACCAGCCAGGGGAGACCCTGACCCTCACCGAAGACACCCGCCTGTACGGTCAATGGAAAAACAAGTATACGCTGACCTATGACGCCAACAACACGACAGGCCAAACTGCAGATGAAGATCATGCTGAGGATGAAACCTTTGACATTAAAGAGATTGCTTCACTGGGCTTCACTTATCCGGGTTATCTGTTTGTATGCTGGAACACCGAGGCGGACGGCAGCGGCGCCGACATCATGCCCGGTGAATCAATGTTCCTGCGTCAGAACAGGACGCTGTACGCCAAATGGGGCAAGGGGTATACCCTGACCTATGACGCCAACGGCGGCATGGGCATCCTGACTCAGGAAACCTATGACAAAGGAGCCACAGCCATCGTAAAAAGTGACGGGGACATGGGTTTTTCCCGCATCGGACATCTGTTTACCGGCTGGAACACGGCGGCGGACGGCAGCGGAACAGCCTACGCGAAAAATGACGCCATCATCATGAATGCCGACCATACCCTGTATGCGCAGTGGAAGAAGCAAGCGACGCTCAGCTATGACG